>Ga0326511_10001410_pt1 | contig 19888 bp, 21 predicted proteins | sample 0_2496_0518_D_FD_203701 | JGI IMG/M metagenome (GOLD analysis project Ga0326511, IMG submission 203701) | Bovine rumen microbial communities from UC Davis, California, United States - 0_2496_0518 | ecosystem: Host-associated > Mammals > Digestive system > Stomach > Rumen | place: USA... | reverse complement strand
ATAATTAGGAATTATTTGTATCTCGACCCTGACGGGGTATGGGTAGGGGAGTCGCTGTGGCTCCCCCCTACCCTATAACCCTGTCGTTCAGGAGTCTCTTTAATTTGTATCTGGGTGGAGAAACTAAAATTATTGATATCAGACGCGACCGACGCGACCGACGCGACCGACGCGACCGACGCGAGGGAAGGTGACACGGCATGGCGGGCGGCAGGGGAGTGAACGAGTACGTGAAGGCGGCGCTCGACATGGGGCGCGACCGCGTCGACCTGACGGACGGCGAGGCGGTGTCCGAGCGTGTGCAGCGCTACGTGAACCTCTGCCGCAGGCTTGACATGCCCGCGTCGATGACCGGGCTGTGCGCCGCGCTCGGGACCACGATGGCCGAGCTGTCGAGCAGGCAGACCCCGGAGGTCGTGAGGGCGGCGCAGGCGGTGGAGCTGACGCTGGTCACGATGGCCGAGCGCAAGGAGATACGCGACCCCATCGCGATATTCCTGCTCAAGAACTGGTTCGGATACCGCGACGTGAGGGAGACCGCGATCACCGGCGAGGTCACGGCGCTGTCGCTGGACGAGATGCGCAGGAAGTACGGGTCGATGGCGTCGGTTGAGTCCCGCGGGGCGCTCAAGGCGGGGGACGTGGAGGTGCGGAAGTGAGCTTTGTGGACGAGGCGGTGAAGAAGACCCTCGACGAGATGTACGGCATGGACGAGGAGGACGTCGACGCCTTCGCGGAGGAGTTCGCCCGCGTCTGCCCGGGCGCCGCCGCCGACGAGTTCGTCGGGTCGGTCGCGGCGTGGGTCGAGGACGGCGCGTCGCACCTCTACGACCGCTACCTCGTCTCGGGGGCACAGATCGCCGAGGCGTACCTCGTGGGCTTCGGCGACGGCTCCGAGGGGGAGCCCGCCGACCTCGAGGCGGCGATCGGCTACGTGGCCCCGCGTCTCGCTGGCGCGTCGGACGCCCTCCTCGACGAGGTGGACGAGCGGGTCTGCGACCTCGGCCGCGCCGACGCGGGCGGCGACCGCCTGCACGACGCCTACCTCAAGGGCTGGCTCGACGCGCTCGAGTGGGTGCGCGGGGAGGCGGGCCGATGAGGTACGTCTCGATATTCAGCGGCGTGGAGGCGGCGACGCTCGCGTTCGGGCCGCTCGGCTGGGAGCCGATGTGCAACCTAACTGCGTAGGGAGGAGGCCGATGGCAAGGCTGGCGCGTAGCACCGCCGAGGGCGCGGCGTACGAGGCCGAGGGCATGCTGCTGAGGGCGGTCGAGATGTGCGGCAGGCGCGACGTCGGCGCCGCGAGGGACGCCGCGGAGGTGCTGCTTCCCGCGTGCGAGCACGGCAGCCCGAGGGCCGAGCAGCTCGCGAGGAGGCTGCGCAGGTGGTGCTGGAAGTGGGCGTCGGCGAGGGGCGCGGACGCGGAGAGGTGGTCGTACTGCTGGGAGCGCACGCTCAGGTGGATGGCGCACGAGGACCTGGTGAGCTACCTCGAGTACGTCGAGCTGTCGCGCGAGCCCGAGGAGAAGTTCTGGGTGCCGAGGCGCGGCACGTACGATGCGTCGGGCGACGAGTGGCGCGGCGGGCTGTCCGCGGCGGCGAGGGCGCTGCAGCGGGTCGAGGACGGCGGCCTCGACGAGGTGTTCCTGTCGCAACCGCCTCGTACGGGCAAGACGGGGATGTCCACGCTGTTCGTGACCCACCTGATAGGCAGGTTCCCCGAGACGTCCAACCTCTACAGCTCGTACTCGGACACGGTCACGACGGCGTTCTACCAGGGCGTGCTAGAGATCATCACCGACCCTGTCACCTACAGGTGGGCCGAGGTCTTCCCGGAGTGCAACATCGCCTCCAAGAACGCGGCGGACACAACGCTCAACCTCGTGCGGAAGAAGAAGTACCCGACCTTCACGGCGCGCAGCGTGGTCGGCACGCTCAACGGCGCGTGCGACTGCTCCGGCGTGCTGATCGCCGACGACCTCTGCTCGGGCTACGAGGAGGCGATATCGAGGACGCGCATGGAGAAGCTCGAGGCGATAGTGGAGAACGACCTGCTGTCGCGCTGCAAGTCCACGACGCGCAAGGTGTGGATCGGCACGCGCTGGACCACGGCGGACCCCATCGGGTGCAGGCTCGAGACGCTCAGGGAGGACGCGGCGTTCTCAAATGTGCGCTACGAGGACATCAGCGTGCCCGCGCTGTCGGTTGACCCCAAGACGGGCAGGGAGGAGTCCAACTTCGACTACCCCTACGGCGTGGGGTTCTCGACCGACGACTACCTGCGGACGAGGGCGCAGTTCGAGAGGCGCGGCGACCAGGCGAGCTGGCTCGCGCAGTACCAGCAGCAGCCCATCGAGCGGCAGGGCGCGGTGTTCGACCCCGACGACCTGCGGTACTTCTCGGGGGACGCCCCCGTTGGCGCGCGGACCTTCATGGCGGTCGACCCTGCGTTCGGCGGCTCCGACTACACGGCGGCGCCCGTCTGCGTCGACGACGGCGAGGACGTTTGGGTGGTAGACGCGGTGTTCTCGGACCGCGAGAAGGACAAGACCATGCCGATGCTCGTCGCGGCGGCGGCGAAGTGGGGCGTGCAGGAGATACGGTTCGAGGCCAACAGGATGCTGCAGTCCTACGTGGACGAGTTCAGGGCGCAGGTGAGGGACGCGGGGCTGAGGCTCGCGGTGACGTCGAGGCCCGCCGACAACAGGAAGTCCAAGGAGACCCGCATCATGGGAAGGGCGCCCGAGATCAGGGAGCGGTTCGTGTTCCGCGACGCGAAGTCGAGGACCAACATGTACCGCGCCTTCATGGACAACGTGTTCGAGTTCAACGAGAAGGGTACCGCCCGCCACGACGACGCCCCGGACTCGCTGGCGATGGCCGCCGAGATGGTGTTCCGCAGGCAGGAGCAGCGCTGCGGCGTGTTCAAGAGGTTCTGGTAGGCGGCATCGCAGCAGAAGGCGGCAGGGAGGCGACTGGGCTTGACGACGTTCATACCGTACTCGTGGGAGCGCAGGGGCGTGTCGGCGAGGCTCGAGTACGACAGCGACACGGGGCTCTACACGCCGTACCTCAACGTCTACGGGCGCGAGTTCGAGGGGCCGAAGTCGGGCCCGCTGCCGATGGAGCCGTCGAGGGCCGTGCGCAAGATGTGCTGTGACGTGGCGGTCGAGCTGGCCGAGCTCGGAAACGACGCGCTGCTCACGTTCTGGAAGCCCGACGACGAGGAGCGCTGGGAGCGCGTCCGACGCGAGGTCAGGGAGATGGAGCGCAAGGAGCGGGAGCGCCACGAGAGGGCCATGCTCAAGAAGGAGCAGGGCGACGCCCGCCGCAGGATGCGCGAGGAGCGCATGGCGCGGGAGAGGGCCGAGCGCGAGAAGGCGAGGGCGAGGGCGGAGAGGCCGAAGCAGCCGCAGCGGACCGCGTCGCGCGCCGAGCAGCGCGAGCACGACGAGGCGGCGCGCAGGACAATCACGCTCATAAGGACGGTCGACGACGTCGACCGCGAGATAGACCGCATCGTCGCCGAGGAGCGCGGCGAAACCGTGTCGCCCGACGAGGTAAGGCGCGCCCGCGACGAGGCGTACGCCAAGCGGCTGTGACCGTTAGGCGGCTGTGGCCGTTAGGCGGCGATGGCCGTTAGGCGTCGCTGAGAGCCCGTATTCGGGGCTTCGCGCACACATGTGGACAAGTTATCGCGAATCGTTCTAGAGTGGCCCCAAACGACGCCACAGCGCCTCTAAGGGGCATTTCGGAAGGAGGGACACCTATGGCGCAGAGCCAGGAGTTCCACGGACGCACGCGCATCTACACGAACGCGACGAAGGTCGACGAGTCCAACGTGGGCGCCGTCGTGAAGAAGGCGATGGAGACCCACGAGGAAAACAGCGCAGACATCGACTCGCTGTGGGGCTACTACCGCGGGGACCAGGCGATCCTCGGCCGCGAGAAGACCTACAACACGGAGATCAACAACAGGGTCGTGGTCAACAGGTTCAAGCAGACGTGCGACTGGAAGAGCGGCTACTTCCTCGCGAACCCGATCCAGTACGTCGACTCGAAGTCCAACGGGTCGCAGCCGAACGACGACCTCGCGACCATGAACCGTTGGCTCGCCGCCGAAGGCAAGCCGACGTCGGACATGCGCATCGAGCTGTGGCGCAGCATTTGCGGCACGGCGTTCCGCATGCCGTCGCCCAAGGGCAACGTGCAGCTCACCGGGGACGGCGCCGAGCTGCCGGACTCGGCGGACGAGACTGACGGCGAGCTCGAGGTCTGCGAGCTGGACCCGCGCTACACGTTCGTCGTGTACGCGGCGCAGCTCGGGCACAGGCCCGTGCTCGGCGTGACCTACGTGGACATGAAGGACGACTCGGGGTCCACGGTCAGGACGTTCTACGCCTACACGGACTCCGAGGTCTACACGCTGAGCAAGGACTACGCGGTCGTGACGAGCGAGTCGCACGGCATGTCGCAGATGCCGATCGTCGAGTACCCGAACGACATGGCGCTCATGGGCGACGCCGAGCCCGCCGTGCCGCTGTTCGACGCCGTGAACACGGCGCAGTCCAACCGCGTCGACGGCATCGAGCAGTTCGTCCAGTCCATCCTCGTCATCAAGGCGGCGGATATGGGCGAGGGCAACTGGATGCAGCAGCTCCGCGAGAACGGCGGCCTGCTGCTGCCGGAGGAGGGCGACGCGAAGTACCTATCGCTCGACATGGACCAGTCGCAGGAGCAGGTCCTCGTGGACAGCCTTTGGGACGACGCTCGGCAGATCGTCGGCATGCCCGTCGAGGCGAGCGGCACCGAGTCCGACACGGGGCAGGCGGCGTACCTCAAGCACGGCTGGACCAACGCCGAGAGCCGCGCACAGGTGAGCGCCCTCATGTTCGAGCAGTCCGAGCGGCGCTTCCTCGACCTGTGCATCGACTTCTACAACACGCGCGGACTCCACCTGCTGCACGGCGACGTGGAGATCCGCTTCCCGCGCCGCAACTACTCGAACGACTCCGCGAACGTGGACAACTTCAACAAGCTCATGGCCTCGGGCTGGGTCGACCCGTCCGACGTGTACGACCTGTCCCACCTGTTCCCCGACGCGTACGCCGCGTTCATCAGGGGCAAGGCGTACCACGACGAGGTCGAGTCCGCAGAGGTCGATGAGATGGTCAACCAGGAGGAAGGAGAAGAGGTTGGGTAGGTACAAGGTGACGCCCAGGACGGCGGGCAACGCGGTGAACGTGCGCGACGCCCCGGGCGGTGACGTGGTCGGCACGGTGGTGGACGGCGACGTCGTCGAGGGCACGGTCGAGGGCGACTGGGTCAAGACCGAGGGCGGCTACATCGTCCGCGAGCTGCTCGTGAACGTCCCCGCGCCGCGCAAGACCGCCGCGCGCAAACCAGCGGCGCGTAAGACGGCGGCCAAGAAGGGGACGGCCAAGTGAGCGGGTCCGTGCTCAGGTTCGACGAGATAAACGCGATGGACGGCAAGCGCAACCCGTTCGTCGCGAACGACGCCACGGTTCTCGTGTACGCGAGGAAGTGCGTCCGCAGGTACGCGGCGCTCAAGCGCAGGCTCGTCACGTGGGACCGCGACGACGACTACGCGGTGATGCTGTGGGTGTGGGAGCTCTACAACGAGCTGTGGGGCTACTACACCGACATGCTGTCCGAGTGCGCAGCCGAGTCATACGGCTACGTGTCGTCCGCCGAGGCGCCCGCGGGCATCGTGGACGACTACGTCTCGAAGTCGCAGCCAGTCGAGGGCTGGGTGCCGCGCAACGAGTGGGAGCGCAAGAGGTCCTACCTGTTCGAGGGCGTCGTAGCGGCGAAGGGCACGGGGCGGTCCATGACGGACGCCGTCGACTCCGCACGCAAGCGCTGGGGCAGGCAGATGTCGCAGTCCGCCGACGACGTCACGGCGGCGGCCATGCTGCGCGCCTACGCGGACGCCGGGGCGACGCGTGTCAAATGGGTGACCCAGCACGACGACCGCGTCTGCTCGACGTGCGGCCCGCGCGACGGCAAGACGTACTCCATCGGCAACGCGCCGCAGTACCCGGCTCACTGGGGCTGCAGGTGCCTGCTCGTGCCAGTCGTGACTGCACGGTGATTTGTGCGACAGCACAACGAACATGTGGACTGTGTAATCGCCCTCCACAAGTTGCGGCTTCCGTCGCGCGCCGTAGAATCGATATCGTGGATGTTTCCATCCACGAGGCCCCCGCGAGGGGCTTTTTCTTTAGCCAGAGAAGGCTCTAAAACGCGCTGGGCACGGAGATGTGCGCAGCTCAAACAAGTCAAGCGCAGCAGTGCGGCAGAGAAGCCGCGGGACAAATATCGCATCGGGACAAGGGGTACCAGAGATGGCACAGATCGACGTATCTACCGTGGAGAACTTCGACACGATGGACGCGGACCAGCTCCGCGACTTCATCAAGGGCTTCACCTACGACGACGGCGCTGACGCGCTGAGCGCCGCGAAGGCCGAGTCGAAGAAGTTCAAGGACTCACTCGACAAGGCGTCGAGCGAGGCGGCGGGCTACAAGAAGCAGCTCAAGGCGGTTCAGGACAGCCTGAACGCCGCGAACCAGGCGGCCGAGTACGCGAAGGAGGAGGGCGCACAGAAGGTGTCCGAGACCCAGAGCGCCTACGAGGCGCAGCTCAAGGAGCTGCAGGAGCAGATGAGCGCGCTGACCCGCGAGAAGACCATCGCCGCGTACAAGGCGAACTTCCTCGCGCAGGGCTACGCCGACGACCTCGCGGCCTCGTCCGCCGTGGCGATGGCTGACGGCGACTCCGACACGCTCTTCGCCAACTCGGCGAAGTTCATGGAGGCGCACGACGCGGCCGTCAAGGCGAACGCGGTGAACAAGCCCGTGAAGCCCGCCCTCGGCAACGAGAACCCGGACAACACGGCTACAAAGACCCGCGCCGACATCCGCCGCATGACGCCCGCCGAGCGCGCCAAGTTCTACGTCGAACACCCCGACGAATACAAGAAGGCATACGAAGGAAAGTAAGGAGCTAGAATGGCTGACTTCACCCTCCCCGTGGTCACGTTCAACGGCGTGACCCAGCTCGACAACTTCTATCTGCAGACGCTCGTCAAGGACTCCCGCGACACCGCGCTCGACCACCAGCAGTTCGTGACCGTGGACAACTCCCTGCAGGGCGTCGACGGCATGAACGTCCAGGTCGCCACCTACATCCCCTCCGGCGAGGCCGAGGTCGTCGCCGAGGGCAAGGGCAACACCAAGGCGACCGGCATCACCCTCACTCAGGTGACCCACGAGACCAAGATGGCTCAGGCGTACTTCGAGTACACCGACGAGCAACTCCTGCGCGACCCCATGTCCGTGCAGGCAGGCGTCTCCGCCACCTCCAACGCAATCGTCAACAAGATGAACGCCGACATCATCGCCGCGTTCCTCTCCATCCCCACCTCCGCCGCTACGCAGGCCGTGACCGTCTCTGGCACCGCCTACTACGACGCCTTCGTCGACGCCCAGGCGCTCCTCGACCTCTCCGAGGTCGGCAACGTCGGCGCCGCCGGCGAGGGCAACGCGCCCGAGGCTCTGGCGCTCGGCACCTTCGCCCTCGTGGGCAAGAAGCAGATCGCCGCCATCCGCAAGGCGTGCCGCGAGGACCTCGACCACACCGAGCCCTACGTCCGCACCGGCTTCATCGGCTCGCTCGCCGGCACCCCCATCTACTACGACAAGCTGATGGACGCGACCGCCAACGAGAAGAAGATCGTCCTCGCCACCCCGAAGGCCGTGACGCTCTACGTCAAGCAGGCTGTCGAGGTCGAGCAGGCCGTCAAGAACTCCCGCGGCAAGACCGAGGCGAACCAGCGCCTCAACGACATCTTCGTCCGTCAGGTCTACCTCGCCGCTCTGACCGATGCCTCCAAGGGCGCCGTCATCTCCGTCGCCGAGGGCTAGGAAGGGTGAGGGCCGATGACCGCTAATGACAAGATCAAAACGCTCGCGGCCCTCACTGGCGAGCCCGACGTGGAGCTTCTGAGCACGCTCCTCGACATCGCCGGTCGGCGCATCGTCGAGCGTGCCTACCCTTTCGTCGCGGACAAGTCGCGCATACCCGTCCCACCGCGCTACGACATGCTGCACGTCCAGCTCGCGCAGGACATGTACAACCGACGCGGCGCGGAGGGGCAGACCGCGCATTCCGAGAACGGCGTGAACCGCTCGTACGAGGACTCCGACAAGCTGCTGTCCACCGTGTACCAGCGCGGCAAGGTCGCCGGAGGCGCGGCAGACATATCGTCCGCGACCGTCGCCTCCGACAACGGGACCGTGACGGTGACGATGGGAGACAGGGCGCTGTCCGAGGGGTACGACTACGTGGTCGAGGACGGCGTCGTTTACGGCATCGTCGACTACCGCGGGCAGGTGAGCGTGCCGTGAGGAACCTAGAGCGCAACAAGCGCCCGTTCTGGTACTGCCTCTACAACGGGGAGACTGAGCTCGTCGACGACGACGGCTACCCAACGGGCGAGCGTGCGGTGACGTACGCGAAGCCTGTGAGGGTCATGGGCAACGTCTCGGCCGCGAGCGGCAACGCCTACACGGAACGCTTCGGCGTGGGCGCCTCCTACGACAAGGTCATCGTGCTCGAGGGCACCGACTGGCCCATCGGGGAGACGACCGCGCTGTTCGTGGACAAAGAGCCGCCTGCGGACTTCGACCCCGCCGACGTCGAGTACGACTACCGCGTCGTGCGCGTGTCCCCGTCGCTCAACCAGACGGCCATCGCGATTAGCGAGGTGCGCTGATGGGCATCGAGGTCAAGGGGCTCGAGGCTGCGAAGCGCGCCGTGCGCGATAGGGTCTACAAGTCGCAGGAAGAGACCAAGAGGAAAATCGAGGAGCTTGCCAAGCTCATCGCTGACGGCATGCGCGAGATGTACGCGGCCACGGCGGCACAGTCGCTCGGAAACGAGAGACCTGACGTCGAGGTGTACTGGGGCGATGACGACGTCCTCTATATCAAGGCGAGCGGCAGAGACCTCTACTTCGTCGAGTTCGGAACCGGCGCCGAGTTCCAGGGCAACGAGGCCACTGAGCTCGGGTCGCAATACGGAATGACCCCGCGCTCGTGGTCGATAAAGCACGCAGGCGACAACTTCTACGAGACGAAGTTCCCGAATGGCTATTCGATGACGTTCGAGACGGGCGGCTGGCTCGTGTCTCCGAAGCTCGAGCGTTTCGGCGGCAAGTGGCCGCTTCCCGAGTCTGCCGGATACGGTCGTGGCACATGGACGTACGGAAACCCGCCAGCCGACGCCGTCGGCTGGGCTATGGAACAGCTCCGAGACTCGATCGCAAGGAACCTGAACGGGAGGTGACGCCCATGCCGGGTAAGGTAGACGTTGCCGACAAGGAGGCTCTGGTCTTCTCGACGGTTCGCAAGGGCGTGCAGGCGGCGTACCCGAAGGCGAGGAACTTCGTCTCGTCGGTCGACGCGGCTCCCACCGAGTTCCCGTGCGTGTTCATCCACATGACGGACGACTACGACGTCGCGTCGATGATGACGAGCTTCCACGACAGGGACCCGCAGCGCATCACGTTCCAGTGCGACGTGTACTCGCAGGCGACCTCGGGCCGAAAGGCGGAGGTCAAGAAAATACAAAGGCTGGTCGCGATCCAGTTCAAGAACCTCGGTTTCACGCGTCTGACGGGCTCGTTCGAGCCCAAGACGCTCGTCGACGAGAAGGGGACCACCGTCGCGTGGTCCGCCTCCCGCTTCGGCGCGGTATGGGATCCGGGGAGCGGCCAGTTCTGCACGTTTTAACAAGGCAAGAAAGCACAAAGGCGATTAGGAGGCCCACATGCTTACCAAGCGCACCTTTCTCATGATCCAGGTCACCGGCGCCACCGGCGACGGCGTGTACAAGGACTCCGGCGAGGGCGGCAAGAGCTGGTCGCTGCTCTGCTCCCGCGGCATCACCGAGTACCCCGACCTCGACGGCGACATCGACGGCGAGGACTGCACCACCCTGTCCGACGAGCGCCACAAGTACGAGGCCGCCCTTCCCGACTCGGGCGGCGCCATGTCCTTCCCGACCCTCTTCGACGAGACCGACGAGGAGAACATCGGCAAGCTCGACTCCACCAAGTCCTACACCGTGGGCGTCTGGTTCGGCGGCACCGCCGCTGACGGCGTCGCGGTCCCCACGGGTGGCAAGATCATGCGCGAGTACAACGCGCAGATCCGTTACCGCCTGACTGGCGGCTCGGTCGGCGACGTCCGCCCCGCCGAGATCACCATCTTCGAGACCAACGACGAGCCCGAGAAGCTCACCGCGTTCCCCATCGCCTAGGAGGTAGCAGTTGACCGCACGGAAGCCTAAGACCGCACAGACGCCCGATATCGACGAGGACGTTGCAATCGAGGAGATCGACGAGGACACCGTGGAGGAGGACGTCCCCGACATCGACGACGAGGACGAGGCCGTCCCCGAGGCGGCGAAGACCGTCGTGCTCGAGTTCAAGCGCTCCGACTTCAAGGGCACCAAGTACGAGCACTCGGCGTTCGTCGGGAAACGCTTCACGCTCGAGTACGACCGCGACGCGGTCATCCACCTCGAGCGCACCGGCTTCAAGGTGTCCGACTTCATCGACGGCACCGACCAGCCGCTCAAAGTCCTCTACCCCGTCTTCCGAGGCGCGTTCTGGAAGAACCACCGCAACGTCAGCGAGGAGACCATCGACGAGATCTTCCTGCTGCTCGACGACGAGCAGCAGGGGGCAGTGTTCGAGCAGCTCACCGCAGGCATCGCGCTCACCTACCAGACGCTCGCCAAGGAGGACGACGCGAAGGGAAAAGTGACGCTCCGCCTCGTGTAGGCGACGAGAGGCCGCTGACAATCGAGAACGCGTTCTGGGCCGCGCTGCCCCTGTACCTGGCCCTCGGCATGACGACCGAGGAGTTCTGGCACGGGGACGCGCGGCTCTGCGTCGCCTACCGCAACGCGGACAGGCTGCGCACGAGGCGCAACGACATGCTCGCGTGGATGTACGGCGGCTACACGTACGAGGCGATAGGGGCGCTGACGCCGGTGCTCAACCCGTTCTCGAAGCGACACAAGGCGGAGAAGTACACCGAGATGCCGCACATCGAGCAGGCTCGGCGCGAGAAGGAAAGAAAGACCATCCAGCAGGACGAGCGCGAGGAGGAGATGGAGATGCTCCGTTGGCTCGCGCAGGTCGACAGGCGCATGAAGGGGGCGGATTCTCAGGATGGAAACCGATGAAATCGTAATCCGCCTCCGTATGGAGTACGTCGCGGAGAAGGACGTCAAGCAGGCCGAGAAGGGAATCGACACCCTCGGCGCGGCTGCGGCGGCGAACAGCGAGAAGCTCGACAACCTCACCAAGGCGTTCAACAACATGGCGAACGCCGCGAAGGCGGTTGGGGACTTCAAGACAGCCGCAAGTCAGATGGGCAGCGCGAAGGACAACCTCGTGTCGCTCAAGGAGGGTCTGATCGCCCTCGGTCGCGTGAGCACGTCCGTGGGCAACGCCGCCGAGAACCTCAAGACGACCGCGAACGCGCTCAAGAGCTTCAACGACGTCAACGACGCAAATTTCAACGGCATCGCCACGTCGATGAACAACATTACGGGTGCCGTAGAGCGCCTGAACAACATCGGCGTGCGAGGCATCACTGATATGGCTGATGCCGTCAAGGAGCTTGCGGCCGGTCTTGTCGACCTTTCTCCGGAAAACCTTTCAGCTGTGGCCGGCGTGGCTGAAAAGGTTTCTTCGGCAATAAAAAGAGGGACGACCGTAAAAGCGCCGAACAACAAGGACCAACTGATCGGTGGTGCACAGAACATAGTCGCCGCGGAGGACGAGCTAAAGAAGTCGTACACAACGGCAACAAAGGAAGCCGCGTCCGCGGCGAACACGACTGTGTCTGCGTACGACACCATGATGAAAGGCGTCACGAGGTGGCGCAGTGTCACGGCATACGAAATCGGCAAGGCCACAAATATCGCCGGTGTCGGTTGGAAGGCGTTCACAGACGAGCTCCCGAGGCTTGAAGACTGGCAGATCGACTCCTCTCGAGCCATGCAGAACATGATGCAGTCTGCGAAAATAGGGCCACAGGCGATAAACAACCAGCGCGACATCGCGAAAATCGGCGAGGATGGATCCATCACAGGCGAGCTCTCCGACGACGCAATTCAGAAGATCAATACTTTTGGTGCTGCTCTCGAGGCCCTTAAAGGGAAGATTGCCACCTTCGACACGACCTCTCAGAAGGCCGCGGCAGGTGTCAAGGATCTTGCAAACGCGATGAAGCGCATCGCGGACATCGGCGAGAAGGCGAACGGCTTCGACTCCGCCGCCGAGAAGGTGGCGAATTTCGTCAACTACCTGGCGAACGAGAAGAACGTAAGCGACGCCGCAATCGAGCGCTTCGAGCGGCTCGCGTCCGCGATCGGCAACCTGACGGGCAACTACAACAGGCTCAACATGGCACAGAAGCAGGCCGCCGACGCGATGATGTCACCGCTCGCCAAGGCAGCGGAGAACGGCGACTCCCGCATCTCCGCGGCCGTCGAGCGGATGAAGAACGCCCAGAGCGCCATCTCGGAGGCCCAGGCGTCCGGCGCGGGCAACCAGAGGGTGACGCGCCTCGGCGAGGACATCGCCCCGCAGCTCGAGAAGGCCAAGCAGCAGATATCCGACCTGAACGAGGCCGTCGGCGCGAACGGCGGAGTCGTCACCGAGAAGATGGCGCGGCAGTACGAGTCCGTCGCCACCTCCGTCGAGGCGCTCGCGCGGCGCATGGGACGTGCTGTCGAGGACGAGTACGACCGTATGGGCGCCGCCGCCGAGAAGGACGCCGACCGCGAGAAGAAGGCCGCGCAGAACAAGCTCATCGAGGCGCAGAACGGCCAGAGCCGCCTCATGCAGGCGGGTATCGGCATCGGTACCAACGCGAAGTCGATCAACGACATCATCGCGGCGAACCAGCAGAACACCGCCATGCGTCGCCTCGGCGAAGACCTGCAGGCGCCGATGCAGAAGGTCATGCAGGAGTACGAGGACCTCCTGAGCGGAAAGTCGGCCAACGGCGGCATCGTCACCGAGAGGATGGCCCGCCAGGCGGAAGCCCTCGCCGTTGAGATGGAGGGCTGCTACCGCCGCGTTACGCGAACGAAGGAAGACGAGGACGCCAAGCAGGTCGCATCTGCCCAGCGCGCCGCGGAGAAGCAGGCGAACGCCGCCAAGCAGGCCGAGAACGCCATGTCGCGCAAGGTCCTCGACTACACGCGCAAGTTCGAGAAGGCGTTCAGCTCCCTCGGCAGAGAGATGTCGTCGTTCGGCAGGAACCTGTTCAATGTCGCGTCGTCCCCGTTCCGCATGGCCACCAATTCCGCGATGAACTTCATCCACGCGCTTGACCGCATGAAGCGCATGGGCGCGTCCGCCCTGTTCTTCAACGCGATGTTCAAGGCGCTCACCATCCTCTCGAACGGTCTCAAGACCGGCACGAACAACATGTACCAGTGGGCGCTCGCGACGGGCAACTCGTTCCAGTCGACGATGGACACCATCGCGACCTCGCTGCAGTACCTCACGAACTCAATCGCCGGACTGACCGCGCCGATCCTCGACGCGCTGGCACCGGTGCTCGACTCGATCATCGACAAGGTGGTCTCGTTCGTCAACGTCCTGAGTCAGCTCATCGCGATGATTACCGGCGCGAGCACGTGGCGCAAGGCGATCAAGACGCAGAAGGCGTTCGGCGAGGCGGCTGGTGCCGCAGGCAACGGCGCCAAGAGCGGCGGCGACAACGCCAAGAAGGGCGCGAACGCCGCGAAGAAGGCGCTCGACGACTACAAGAACACCGTCATGGGCTTCGACGAGCTGAACAAGCTCAACGACGTCGACGACCACAACTCGGGCGGCGGCAGGTCGCCCAAGGGCGGCAAGGGCGGCGGCGGGGGCGGCGGCGGAGCAGGCGGCGAGGACTACGGCGTCATGTTCGAGGAAGTCCCGATCGCAGACTGGATCGAGGACCTCAAGAACAAGTCCGACTGGTCAGAGCTCGGGAAGATGCTCACCGACAAGCTCGCGGACGCGATGGAGTCTGTCGACTGGAAGAAGATCCAGTCGGACGCCGAGCTGTGGGCCACGCGATTCGGCACCATACTCAACGGCGCGTTCGCCAACAAGCGCTTCTGGATAGACCTCGGCATGACCATCGGCGAGGTCATCAACACGGCGACCACATTCGCGAACACGTTCGTCGACGTGACCCATTGGAGCGACCTCGGCGACTCGCTCGGCGAGATGCTGCGGAAGTCGATGCACACTATCAGGTGGGGCGACCTCGGACACGTGCTCACGAACGGGGTACGCATAATCCTCGAGACGCTCCACGGCTTCGTGAACAACTGGCAGCCGAGCGACTTTGATTACTTCGGCAGGAAGATCGGCGAGACGATACGCTCGGCGCTCCTCAACATCCCGTGGGAGACTGCCATACCGGACGTCGTCACGTTCACGACGGGTATCATCAACGCCATCAGCGCGGCGATCAACCCCGACAGCCCGGGTTGGGACAAGCTCACGGACCGCATCAAGGAGGGTTTCGAGTCCGCAGACTGGAAGTCCCTGTTCGAGGCCGTCAAGAGGCTCATCGACACGACGTTCGACACGCCCATCCCGAAGATCATCATGCTGGCGATAACGTGGCACATCAGCAAGGCGGGGCTCTCAGCGCTCAGCGGCGAGGTCACCAAGACGCTTGCGAAGTTCTTCGGCAGGCTGCTCGCCAGCGGGATACTGCCGGAGCTGGTGAAGATGGTCGCCCCTGTTGCCGCAGCGGCGGCGGTGATAGTCGCGACGTTCATCGCGGGCCTGCTCAGCAAGAAACAGTGGAACAAGCTGATGGACGGCATCCGGGAGAAGATGCGCGGGCTCGGAAAACTGATCGGCAAGCTCGTGAGAAACCTGCCGCAGGAGCTTGCCTGGCTCAACGACTTCCTGAGCTACAAGCTGCCCGTAATCCTGCTTAAGGCACTCCTCAAGGGTCTCCCGAGGCTGACCAGCGCGCTCATCGAGGCGGTCGTGTCGCTCATCCAGGGCGTCCTCGAAGGGGCGACGGGGATGGACCTGTCGCCGATGTTCGACAGGTTCTATGACAACATCGAACGGAACTCGGACAGGTATTCGGACATAATCGACTCGTTCCTGCCTGACACGGAATCCGCATTCGACGGAATCGGAGACAGCGGCAGCGACGCCTTCGGCAAGATCGCAGACGCGGCTGGGAAGGCGGCCAGCACATCGAAGAAGGTGTGGAAGAACTCCGACAAATGGTTCAAGAAAAACGTGACCGACCCGACCGAGAAGACGTTCTCCTCCGCGAAGCTCGCCTTCGACAAGTCCGGAACCAAGGACCCGTATTGGACGGGCGACGGTTCCGATTCGGTGAAGGGCAAGTACTTCGCCACGGCCGACCTCATCAAAAAGCGTTTCAGCTCGACGAACCCGAAGTTCGGGAAATCCGGCACGAGCGACCCGTACTGGACCGGCTCCGGCTCCGGCACGGTAAAAGCCCTCTACACCAACGTGGTCCAGACGATCTCGAGCCTGTTCTCAAACACGAACCCGAGCTTCAACAAAAAGGGTATGAAAGACCCGTTTTGGATCGGCTCCGACAAGGGGTCGATTCGGGCCAGTTACGGGAGCACGGCATCCGACACAAATAACAAGTTCACCGGCACGAATCCCTACTTCGGCGAGAAATGGATGAAGAGCCAGCCGGGGACGTTTGAGGGCTGGTTCGACAGCGCCAAGAAAAGTATCGCGAAAACGTATTCCGACACGTGGCTTAAGTTCGCGGGCGTCGTCACGCCTAAGATCTCGATTCAGGCCGAGATCAGCGGCAAGGGCAAGAAGCTCAGCACGACATCCAGCTCGACGGTCAGCGCCCAGTGGAAGAAGTACGCCACGGGCGGCTTCCCGACGAGCGGGGAGCTCTTCATGGCCCGCGAGAACGGCCTCCCCGAGATGGTCGGCTCGTTCGGCGGCCGAACGGCCGTCGCGAACAACGACCAGATCGTCGAGGGCATCGAGGCCGGCGTCGAGCGCGCGATGGTCCGCGCGCTTTCAGTGACGACGCAGAACTCCGACCGAGACATCAACATCACCATGCGCATCGGCAACGAGGACATCGCACGAGCCACGTACCGCGGCAACATGTCCCTCGCGCGTCGGGGCGTAATCACACCGGAATTCGCTTAGAGGAGGTCGCCGAGAGATGGCGATGAAGAAGAACAACGGCTCGCCGATGCTCATGGTCGGCACGTCGGCGGACAAGCTCACCGCCATCTCCCGCGACCCCTCCAAGATGCAGTGGGGAATCCAGGACATCTCGTCGGCGGACGCGGGCCGCACGCAGGACGGCGTCATGCACAAGATGCTCGTCACAAAGAAGCGCAAGATCGAGCTTGAGTGGGTGCTGCCGAACGCCGAGGAGGCGTCTGAGATCATCAAGGCGTTCGACCCGGAGTACGTCTACGTCCGCTACTGGGACGTGATGGACAACAGGTTCGAGACTCGCCACTTCTACTCGGGCGACAAGACGGCGCCGTTCAAGTGGTTCCAGCTCCCCGCAGGAAACCCGGCCTTCGGCACCAAGTTCGCCACGGTGTCGTTCAACATCATCGAGGTGTAGCAAATGCAGGACATCTCAACGGAGGCCCGCAAGAGGATCGTCGAGAACACGTTCGTCAGCCTCCGTGCCCAGATGACGTTCAGGAACGGTACGAGGATCGACCTCTCCGACGAGGACTTCATGATGGGCACCGCGGAGTTCGAGCAGTCGGTGAGCCCGCAGGACGGTTTCGCGATAGGGTCTGCGATCGTCGGCAAGTGCTCGTTCTCCATCAACAACTACGGGGACAAGTTCTCCATGTACGACTTCGCGGGCGCGTCCGTGTCCGTGCAGGTCGGAATCCCACTCGACGAGGTCGAGTGGGTCCAGATGGGCGTCTACGACGTGAGCCAGCCCGACAGCTACGGCGACATCATCCACCTTGACTGCTACGACGTCCTCGCACGCCTTGAGAGGTCGTTCGACAGCGTCGAGGTCACGTACCCCGCCACGGTCGGGACGATCGTGTCGGCGGTCTGCTCGTACTGCGGCGTCCCGCTCGCGTCCTCGACGTTCTCGGGAAGCGCGTACAAGATAAAGACGAAGCCGCTCACGGACGGCATGAGCTGCCTCAACGTCATCTCCTACATGGCGCAGGTGTCCGGTCATTTCTGCCACGCGACGCGCGACGGGAAGCTCGAGCTCGGCTGGTACGACACGGGCGGCGGTGGCGACCTCGACGGCGGCAACTTCATCAAGTACACGAGCGGCAGCGTCGCTGACGGCGGCGACTTCATCGACTACTCGTCGGGCGACTCGTACGACGGCGGCGCGTTCGGCGACCAGCGGTACGAGATCCTGAGCGGACACAGCTCGCTCACGCTCGCGACGGACGACGTCACGGTGACGGGCGTGACCGTGACAGCGTCAGACAGCCAGGACGTATACAACAGCGACGGTACCGTGGAGACCGCAGGCAAGACGGGCGAGACCTCGACGTACGGCAAGACAGGGTATACCGTCGCGGTGACCGGCAACCCGTTCATCGAGAACGGGCGGGCGGCGGAGGTCGCGAAGAACTGCAAGAGCGTAGTCGGCATGCGGTTCAGGGTCTTCCACTCGTCGACGCTCGGCAAACCATACCTTGATGCGGGCGACACGGTCTACGTGGTCGACAGGAAGGGCGACGTCCACAAGAGCGTCCTCACCACCTACCGCTACAAGGTCGGCGGCTACGCGAGCTGCTCGTGCGACGCGGTCATGCCGAAGTTCAGGTCCGTGAACGAGACGTCTGAGGCGAAGAAGGTGCCGCGAAGGGCGCCTTCCGCCGAGACTGTTTCGCAGGACAACCTTGTCGAGGACACGGTGATATCGACCTCGGCGTCAGAGCAGGCGAAGCGCATGCAGCGCGCGATAAAGGCCGAGCGCGAGGCGAGGTCGAGGCTCGCCGACGCGGTGTCTGGCATGTCGGGGCTCTACGAGACGACCGATACGAAGGACGACGGGTCGACGGTCTACTACATGCACGACAAGAGGGAGCTTGCCGACTCGTCGGTGGTGTGGAGGCTCACCGCCGACGCGCTCTCGATGTCCACGGACGGCGGGGCGACGTACCCGTACTCGCTGTCTGTCGACGGCGAGGCGATCCTCGACAGGCTCGCGGTCACGGGCATTGACGCCGAGAGGGTGAAGATCAAGAACCTGCTGTCCATCGAGGGTGAGCACGGCAACGTGAAGGTGGCGAACGGCGGGATCACAGTCGGCGCGGGCGACACGGTGTACGAGTATATCGGGCGTCTCACGGCGTACATGATGGACCCGGGGAACGGTGTCGAGGTCGCTTCGGTGCGTTATAACGACGACACCGGCTTCCTCTATCTGTCTGTATCGGCTCCGATAATATCCTTCAGCCTCGGCTCGGAGTCGGTCGATATAGAGGTCGACAAGCTGCTCGCCCACCTCAAGTCAATCTAAACGACACGAAGGGAATCGTATGGCAATCCAGATGCGCCGAGGTGCCTACGGGAACTTCGACGACTCGAAACTGCTGCCCGGAGAGTGGGCGATAGTTCTGCAGGACGACCCGAGCGCGCAGGACGGTCTGGCGGCGTACATATCGTTCGCCGCAGGCACGTCGAAGCGCATCGCCACGTGGAACGACCTACTCGACTGGCTGAACAACAACAAGCCAGAGGTCTACGCCGCGTTCACCACGGCGGTCGACGACGCGAGAAACGCGGCCGAGTCGGCGAACACCAATGCTTCGGCGGCGAGTGCGGCGGCGGACTCTGCAAACAAGGCCGCGACCTCTGCGAATAATGCGGCGTCTTCGGCGAACACCGCCGCCAGCAAGGCGAACACCGCAGCCGGGTCTGCTAACTCCGCAGCGTCGTCCGCGACGACGGCGACCACAGCCGCCAACTCGGCAGCCGACGCGGCAAAGACCGCCACGACGAACGCCAACAACGCGACGTCGGCGGCAAAGACGGCGACAACGAACGCGAATACCGCCACCGACGCGGCGAAGACCGCGACCACGGCTGCGAACAAGGCCGCGGACCGCGCCAACACAGCCGCAGGCAGCGTCGAGAACATCGTCAGCGGCGCCGTCGCGACGCCGCAGAAGACGGGCGTGGTCTACATCGCCGACACGGACGGCGCCACCGCGGGCACGCAGTACAACACCGCGTGCTCGATGGCGTTCTACAACACCGCCGCAAACGCGATGCGGGACACCGTCGCCCCGATCGAGGCTCGCTGGGCCTACGCGTGCAACACGCTCTTCTGCTTCGACACCGCGAGCGTGAGCGGCACGACCATCAAGTTTGCAAACGCAACGGTGAGCGGCAGCACCGTCAAAGAAACAGGCGCAGCCTCACGCAACTACGCGGTCGGCGAGTTCTTTTATGACGCTGACGGCAACCTCAACCGTGTCACGCAGGCGGTGTCCCAAGGCGCGTCGCTCGTCTCGGGCACGAACTACACGACCGTGTCTGGCGGCGTCCAGCAGTACATCGGCACACCGACCTACGTCTACGAGACGGCGCCGTCAGAGGCGACCGTCAAGGCGGCCCACGCGACGCCGTGCTTCGTGTACGTGGTCGACACGGCGAGCTTCTACTACGTCAGCTAAGGGAGGACACAATGGCATATCAGGTAATCCAGCAGGCGGTCGGCAAGGACGGGGCGCTCACGACGACCTCGTGGAACTTCGACCTGCGCAAGCACGCGGACAACAAGTA
>Ga0326511_10001409_pt1 | contig 19895 bp, 22 predicted proteins | sample 0_2496_0518_D_FD_203701 | JGI IMG/M metagenome (GOLD analysis project Ga0326511, IMG submission 203701) | Bovine rumen microbial communities from UC Davis, California, United States - 0_2496_0518 | ecosystem: Host-associated > Mammals > Digestive system > Stomach > Rumen | place: USA... | reverse complement strand
GGAAAAAGAAATAATAGAAGGTAAAAAAGAAAATAATGAAAATAATATTAGCATGTGAAAATAAAAAAATAAAAAAATATTTTAGTGAAATAAAAAATAATAATTTAATAATAAAAAAAGTACAATATAGAGAAGCAATAATAGATATTTTAAAAAAAGAAAAAAAAATAAATTTTATTTTTTTATATGAAAAAATACCAGGTGAAATTAGTATAGAAGATTTAATAAAAAAAATAAAATTAATTAATAAAAAAATTAAAATAATTATTTTCTTAGAAAAAGAAAATATAGATAAAAAAATAAAATTAAAAAATTTAGAAATAAATAATATTTATTTAATTAATAAAATAAATAAAAAAATATTTATAAATATTTTTAATAATAATAGTAATAAAAAAATATTAAAAAATAATCAAAATAAAATAAAAAGAATTTATTATAAAAATAATAATGGTATTAAATTTAATAATAAAAATAAAATTAAAAACTTAAATAAAACATACATAAAAAAACAATTTGGAATAATTAAAAATAAATACATAAAAATCATAAAAAAATATTTATCAACAAAAAATAAATTTGATAAAAAAGATAAAATAAAAAAATATGAAAATAAATATGAAAATAAATATAAAAAAAATTATAGAAATAAATTAATAGGAGTATATGGAGAAAAAAATTCTGGAAAAACGACAATTATTTATTTAATTATTATTTTTTTATTAGAAAAAAATAATAAAATATTATTAATTAATTTAAATAATAAAAATAATTATTCAAAATTAAATAATAAAAATATAAATAAAAATAATAAATATAAAATAATTAAAAATAAATTTAATATAATAAAAAATACAGAAATAAAAAATATTAAAAATTTTAAAATAATAAATTTTGTTGAAAAGAAATTTGAAAAAAATCTAAAAAAATGTAAAAAAGATGAAGAAGATAAAAATATTATTTTTATAAGAAATATAATAAAAGAAAATAAAAAAATATATGATTATATTTTAATGGATATTGGTTACATATATAACAAAAAATTAAAGGAGAATATAATAAAAATATTAGATAAAAAAGTTTATGTATGTAATAAAAATATATTAGGGATAAAAGAATTTTTAAGGTATTGTAAAATTAATAATTACGAAAGAAAAAACAAAAAAAGGAGTTTACATATAATACAGAATTTATATAATTTTAATTCGTTGAGTAATTTAATTGTTCAAAATATTTTAGGAAAATTTTGTTTTGTTCATAAATTATTTTATGATAAAAATTTTTTTAATCTTGAAGAAAAATTTTTAAAAAATAAAAAATTTAAATTAAAAATTCCTATTAGAAAATTAATAAAAAAAATAGTATTATAATTAAAAATTATTAAATAATATTAATTTAAATAACAAAAAAATTAAAAATTATTTTTTAAAATAAAAAAATAATAAAATAAAAACAAAAAATAAATATAAAAAAATAAATATAAAAAAATAATAAATATAAAAAATATAAAAAATATAAAAAATATAAAAAATAAATAATAAATAATAAAATAAATATTAAGTAAATATTAAAATACAAATTAATTTTAATTAATAAATTTTTAAAAATTATTAATATAAAAAATAAAATTGTAAAAAAGAAAAGAGGTATAATATGAAGTTAGAAAATGTACAAAATAATAATTTAGAATTAAATAATAAAATAGTAAATGAAAAAACACAAAAAAGTTTCTTGGAATCTACACTAGGAAAGGCAGTAAATACAGCTATAGATATTGGTCTTAGAGCAATACTTCCGGATTTTGTGGAAAATCAGGTAATCGGTATTAAGAATAATTTGTTAAATTATGGTTTAAAAGACCGGTATTAAACAAACTATAGATGATGCAATAAATTTAGGAAAAAGTGCTATAGGTATTTTTAGTGGAAATTTTGAGACTGTAGATCAAATGCAAAATGCAATAAAAAGTGGAGGATTAATTGATGGAATATCCTCATTATTAGATTTAACAATAGAAAATGTTAGAAAAGCAGGACTGGTTAATAATAATGTAGCTAAAAATATAAAACAAGGAAAGAATATTATATTAAATAATTTAGAAAGTAATATTTCAAATACATTTAGTAATCAATATAAAGCTATAGAAAATACAAATAAATATATTTTAAATTGGAGAAATTATTATGAGAATAAAGATTTTAGTGGTATGGAAAAGGAATATAATAAAATAGAAAAACAATTAAAAAATATTGCTCCAATTGAAAGTACAATAAAAAATGCAAGAACAATTGAGGTCTTACATAATTTAATAAAAAATAATGGACAAGATTTTAATTTAACAAAAGAACAGTTAGAATTAGTAGAAAAATTAGTATAATTCTATACTTTATAAATAAAATATAAAACATAATAATAGTAATGGTTTCTGCCTATAGGCAATGTAATAAAGTCATAAATAATGTGAAATAAAAAAGATAAATTTTAAAAAATAATAAACAATTAAATTTTTTTGATTTTATATTGAATTTTTTGAAAATAATAATTAGTAAGAGTAAAAAATTGATTAGACTTACTTGATAATTGGAAAGGTAGATTTAATGAAAGATATTGAGAAATTAATAACAGATGAAAAATACAATTTAGAATTTAAAGAACAAGTTAATTTTAAAGAATCAAAAAAATATTTGAAAGCTGTTAGTTCTTTCGCAAATGGATATGATATTGGTTATATAATTTTTGGTATAGAAGATGAAACAAAGAAAATTGTCGGAGTAAGAAATATAAAAAAATCATATGAGGAAGTAGTAAATAGAATAAAGACAAGAATTGATCCAAGTATTATACCAACAATAGATATTACAAATATACAGGGAAAAGATGTAATTGTTGTTAAAGTTATTCCAGGTCACCATACACCATATTACTATGTAAATAAAGGAACGAGAACAGCATATATAAGAAAAGGAGATCAAGATTGTGAAGCAAATAGTACAGAGCTAAATGAAATGATATTACGAGGAAAAAACATGGGCTGGGATGAGCAAGTCTCAGATTGTTTTTACCAAAATTTCACATTTAAAAGTTTAAAAAAGTACTTTAAAAATATAAAAGGGTTTGATATAGACAAAGAGAGTTTAATATCATTTAATTTATTTAAAGATGATAAATTAACAAATGCAGCACTTTTATTGTCTGATCAAAATCCTGTTGTTGGATCTTTTGTTGCTTGCACTAGATGGGATGGATTAGAAAAAATTTCTGCTAAAGATGACATTGAATATTATGGAAGTATTTTAGAACAAATTGATAATTCAATGGAATTTATAAAAAAGCATATGTCGAATGGTTGGATAAAAGAAGGTGGAAATCTGGCAAGAAGAGAAATTCCAGAATACGATTTAGATGCTTTGAGAGAAGCATTGATTAATGCAGAGGTACACAGACAATATCTTATGCGAGGAACAAATATTGAACTTGGATTTTATAATGATAGAATAGAAATAATTTCTTGTGGTGGATTAGAAAGTAGAAGAAAGTTAGAAGACTTCTTGAAAAAACCAACTAGCACAAGAAGAAATCAGCTAATTTGTGATATTTTTTCAAGACTGGATTTTATGGAACGTAGAGGTAGTGGAATAGCAAAAATGATCCAAGCATATAAAGAAGACGAAAAGAAACCTAAAATCGAAGTTTTGGATGACATATTTTGTGTTACTTTTTATAGCAGATTATATTCGGATAAAACATCCGAAAAACATCCGAAAAACATCCGAAAAAATCCGAAAAATCTAATTTATGAATATATAAAAGAAAACAAAAAAGCATCTAAAAAATATATTATTGAAGATTTAGAATTAACAGAAGGTCAAGTAAAGCATGCGATAAAAAGCTTAAAAGAACAAGATAAAATTGAAAGTATTGGAAAAGGAAAAAAGACATATTATATTATAAAAAAAAATATTAATTAAAAAAGTTTTAAATATATTATAAAGTGACTAAAGCCGTAGAAATTTTCGTAATTTTTAGGCTTTTTTACTTGCAAATTTTATGCTGTTTTAGTATAATACAAATGTATTTAAATTAGGAAAAGAGGGAGAAAAATGGAAGAAACACCACAAGAAAGAAATGACGGAAAAATAATAGAGAGAGATATAGAGAAAGAAATGAGAACAGCCTATATAGACTATGCTATGAGTGTTATAGTATCTCGTGCACTTCCAGATGTTAGAGATGGTTTAAAACCAGTTCATAGAAGAATTCTTTATGCTATGCATGAAGATGGAATAACTGCGGACAAACCATACAGGAAATGTGCTAATACAGTTGGTTCTGTTTTAGGTAGATACCATCCACATGGAGATAGTTCTGTATATGATGCTATGGTAAGATTAGCTCAAGACTTTTCTATGAGATATATGCTAATTGATGGGCATGGTAATTTTGGATCTGTTGATGGTGATGGAGCTGCGGCTATGAGGTATACAGAGGCAAGAATGTCAAAAATTGCTGCTTATATGTTGACAGACATAGAAAAAAATACAGTTCCTTTTATGCCTAACTATGATGATAGATTACAAGAACCTACGGTTTTGCCAGCAAGAATACCATCACTTTTAATAAATGGTTCATCAGGAATTGCTGTTGGTATGGCAACTAATATTCCACCACACAACTTAACAGAAGTAATTGATGGAATTATTAAAATTATTGATGAAGATGAAGTAACTGATGAAGACTTGATGTCCGTAATTAAAGGACCAGATTTTCCAACTGAAGGTATTATTTTAGGAATTGAAGGAATTAAACAAGCATATACAACAGGAAGAGGAAAAATAACATTAAGAGCAGAAACAAATATAGAAGAAATGAGTGGAAATAGACAAAGAATTATTGTTTCTTCATTACCATATCAAGTAAATAAAGCAAATTTAATTAAAGCAATTTCTGATCTATCAAAAGAAAGAAAAGTTGAAGGTATTTCTGAATGTAGAGATGAATCTGACAGAAATGATAGAGTAAGAGTTGTTATAGAGTTAAAAAGAGATGCTAATGCACAAGTTGTGCTAAACCAATTATTCAAACATACTCAAATGCAAACAACATTTGGTATTATAATGCTTGCATTAGTTAATGGAGAACCTAAAATATTAACATTAAGACAATGCTTAGATTGCTATATAGACCACAGAAAAGAAGTTATTTTAAGAAGAACTCAATTTGATTTAGATAAAGCATTAGCAAGAGCACATATATTAGAAGGTTTAAAAATAGCTTTAGATTATATAGATGAAGTTATTCAAATTATCCGTTCTTCATATGATGACGCAAAAGAAAGATTGATGGAAAGATTTGGGCTTTCTGATATTCAAGCACAAGCAATCTTAGATATGAGATTAAAAACACTATCAGGTTTGCAACGTGAAAAAATTGATGAGGAATATAAGCAATTAATGGCATTAATTGAACATTTAAGAGCAGTATTAAATAGTGAAAGACTTGTTTTTGATATTATTAAAGAAGAATTACTTGAAATTAAAGAAAAATTCGGAGATGAAAGAAAAACAAAAATAGTAGCTGCAGAAGGCGAAATTGATGTAGAAGATTTAATCAAAGAAGAGCAATGTGTAGTTGCCCTAACACATTTTGGATATATTAAAAGAATGCCAATTGACACTTATAAGAGTCAAAGAAGAGGCGGCAAAGGAATTACAGGAATTGCAACACGTGAAGACGATTTTGTGAAACAAATATTTACTACATCAACACATGATATGATTTTATTCTTTACTAATAAAGGAAAACTTTATAAATTAAGAGGATATGAAGTGCCAGAAGCAGGAAGAACAGCTAAAGGTACAGCAATAGTTAATTTATTAAGTTTAGATCCAGGTGAAAAAGTATCAGCTGTTATTCCAATTCAAAATTTTGCTGAAGGAAAATACTTGCTTATGGCAACAAAAAATGGATTGATAAAGAAAACAGCATTAAAAGAATATGATACAGCCAGAAAGACTGGATTACAAGGAATTACTTTAAAAGATGAAGATGAATTAATAGGTGTTAGATTAACAGATGGAGAAGATAATGTTGTATTAGTAACAAGAAATGGATTATGTATAACATTTGATGAAAAAGATGTAAGACCTATTGGTAGAGTTTCACAAGGTGTAATTGGAATGAGGCTTGATGAAGATGATGAAGTAATAGGAATGGAATCAGTAATAGCTGGTGGAAAAGCAACACTTCTTGCAATTACGGAAAATGGATTTGGAAAAAGAACAGAACTTGATGAATATAGAGTACAAAAAAGAGGTGGAAGAGGAGTAATTACTTATAAAATCACACCTAAAACAGGAAAACTTGTTGGAGTTAGAATTGCAACTGAAGAAGATGATGTAATGTTAATTACAGATACTGGAACAATTATTAGATTAAAAGTTAATGAAATAAGCATTCTAGGAAGATCAACTCAAGGAGTAACTCTTATGAGAACAAATGACGGCGGAAAAGTAGTAAGTATTGAAACATTAACTCCTGAAATTGATGAGAGTAGTAATTAAATAATTAATACAAGGAGTAATTTATATGGAGGAACAAGCTCAAAAACAAGTAAAAAAAGATTTTTCATGGAAAAGGTATTTTATAGTAATAATAATATCAGAAATTGTGACAATTATTATTAATACAATAGAAACATATCATATGTTTACAATACCAGAGAATGCATGGCCAGGAAGATTAAGCTCTGGATTAACGATAATGATGATATTAGCATTAAATAGCACGATTATAGGTATTAGTTCAATAATTGAATTTATTAAATATAAAAAATATAAGGGTAAAGGAAAAAATAAAGTTATAAATATTATTATTGCGATTCTATCTTCAATATTAATAGCTATTGGAGTATGTATATTAAATATGAGATTTGAAGAAATTTTAAGTTCATTATTAGGAGGATATAGAATAGAGGAAGTTCCACCCATTGATATAATATTTTTAGGAATTGGAATCATATTAATTTTTCCAGTATTTAAATCTAAAAAAATAAAAGAATAAAATAAAAAAGCTGTAGTAAACTAAAAAGTTTTACTACAGTTTTTTTATTTATTTCTAAATCTTAAATCATCTCCAAAGAAATAATAAATATCGTAATAGCCAGCAATTCTAGAACCAATACGTTCTTCATAATGATTAAAAATATCATTTATATTTAAATTAGTAGATATTATAGTTTTTGTAATTTTATTATTTAAATTTAAAATTCTAGTATTTATAATAGTAAATAATTCACTTAACTTCATACTATTTAAAGTTTCAGTTCCTAGATCATCTATTATTAATAAATCTGTATTTAATACAGAATCATATATATTTTCTAATGTGTTCTTTGATTTACTCATCTTATATTCTATTACGCTTTCAAGCAATACAGGAGCTGTTTGATAAAGTACAGTTTTTCCTTTTTTTAGAATTTCATTAGCAATACAATTAGACATAAATGTTTTACCGTAAACCAGTACCGCCTGTAAATAATAAATTTTTTTGATTTAAATCATCAAAATTTTCTACAAATTCCATACATTTATTTTTTATATTTATAATATTTTTTCTTGGTGAAATATTTAATTTATATTTCGATAAATCTACTTCATCTGAAAATATATTTTCATTAAATTTATTAAAATTTTCCTTATCTAAATTATACATATTTGATTTATTAAAAGAATAATCTAATAATTTTTGTTTTAAACAATTACACATTTTGGTTTTATAATTATCCATTTTTATATATCCTGTATCATTACATAATTTACAAGAATAGTTAGGTTGTAAATAATCAGAAGGTAGATTTAATTCATTTAATATTTCTGATTTTTCTAATTTTAATATATTTATTTTTTTTTGTAATTCAGAAATGGAATAATCGTAATTATTTAAAATATTTTTTGCAGTCATAATTGCATAATTATTTAAATCATCTTCAATTTTTTCTAATCTAGGTACCTGTTCATATAATGATTTTTTTCTTTTTTCTAAATCTAATTCTGCATTTAATTTCTTTTGTTCATATTCTTTTAATATTGAATTTAAAACTTCATTAGACATTTAGTCCTCCTTTTTACTGTAGTATTTTTTGTATAAGGGTGATTATTATAAAACTATTAAAATATTTAATTTATATTATTAGTATTATTTGCATAAAGAAAATCTAAATTTGAATATTGTCTTTGTTCATAATTTGATTTATTTACTTGTGTTTTTAAGTTTTTAGTATCTTTTTCTTGTTTTTTACGTTGTTCTAAAAATGTTTCTATTTCAGATGGTGTTTTTAAATTTCTGTCATGCCAATCTGTAATAATATTGTTTATATATTCAAATGTAGGATTTTGCTTAAAAGTTGTTCTTTTCAATGCAATTTCTATTATATTCATATCATATCCGAAATTTAAAATCCAATTTTCAATATAAGCTTCCTCATATTGAGTAAGTCCACTATGTTTTCCTAGTTTCTTAGCAATAGATTTTTTTATCTTATTCATATTTTCTTGTTTTTGATAATATGAATCTAAATCATTCCATGTTTTAACTTTATTAGAAGCCCAAGCTTCCGCAACAGTTTGTATATAATTCCTATGTAAGGCACTTCTTTTATAACAATAGTCAAATAAAGCTATCATTACTTGTTCATCAAAGGAATATTTTCTAAACCATAAATCAATATCATTATACCAAGATGGTCCCATAATACCCTGAAAATACATATTATTAATATGTTCAATAGCTTTTGCTTTTGATTTATTTTTTGCTGTTTGTTCAACTTTTTCTTTTGAAAGAGTTAAATTAGGAGAATATAAATTATGAAGTGTAATTTCTTGTAAATTATTTATGATATATCCAGTAGTTTTTTTAGTAACTAAATTATGTTCTTCCAAAAATTTTAACCCATCATTAATAGACTTTAAAGGGATATTTAATTTTTTTGATAAATCTGTTAATTTAATGTCTTTACCATATTTTGATAAAAATATCATATATAAATATATTTTTAAATAATCACCAGGCAATTCAGATAAATATTCTGAAAAGAATATATCTGAAATTTGAGTTGATGAAAATATAAGTGGTTGTTCATTTTGCTCTAATTTCATTATAAAACATCTCCTAACTTTTTATTGCGACTTGTATATCAAATTATAACTTTTTTAGACATAAAATTCAAGGAAATTTTGAAAATATTTTTTTATAATTTTTATTATATAAATATAATTTTTGTTTAATAAAATATTTTGACATATATTTAAATACATAAAAAATATTTTCACCATTAAATCCAGAAATACTAAAAAGAAATAAAGGAAAACCAAGTAAAATAAAAATTATTATTTTAATTTTTAAACTGTTAAAAAATAAATTAACAAATAAAAATACTATACCATACCAAGCAACATTAAAAAATGCAGTAGTGTAATCAATTATACCTAATATTTTATTTTTAAAATTATAATTTTTAGGAAAAATAAATTTCATTTAAACCTCCATTAACTTCTAAAAGCCGTAAAGCTTTGCACAGTTTGTGATATATTTGTGGATATTCCACCAATAAATTCACGTACAAAAGAATTTGCTTTTATTAAAGCATATAATCCTCCAATATAAATAAATTTATTTAAAATATTGGAATTAGAAAAATCTATTGAAAATAATAATAAAAGAACCAAATAAACAATAATTTGAATAAATAATAGAGAAAATAAATTTTTTAGCCAAGATTTAAAGAACCAAGATGTAGTATCCAAACAAAGAGATAAAAATGCAAAAGGGGAAAGTAAAATAAATATTTTAACCATAATATATCTAAATGAATATGAAAAAATTAAACTTAATAAAGAAAAACTAAGAGTTCCTTTAATTAGACCATCTAAAGAAAATATATCAATTGAAGAAGTCTGAATAGATATATTTGTATTTATTTTATTTATTAATTCTGAAAAAGAAATTTGTGAATTAAAAATATTTTGTCCTAAATTTTGAATTGCTAAAGTAATATTTGAATTTAATTCTAATATTATTTTTAAAATTGAAAAAGAATAATTCATAAAAATTCCAAAAATAATTAATTTAATAATAAAACTAAAAGGTTGCTCTATTTGCTTATAAGTAATATGCGATAATAAATATTTTATTGAATAATATAAAATAAAACCTAATAATAAAGAATTTGCAATTATTAAAATACCATCTGAAGTTGATGTTCCAAATATTTTTTCAAAAGTATTATCATTTAAAATATCAGAATTAATAAATGTTATTTTATCTAAAGCAGAATATAGATTATTATCAATTGACGCAAATAATTTTTCAAATATTGTATTAATAGTGTCTATAATTGCTTGTGTAATATCTGTATTATTTTCCAAAGATACCTCCTCTAAGCTATTAAAGACTCAATAGCAGATAAAATTAAATCAATTGCCATAATTAGCGCATACGAAAAAAGGGAACCTTTAATTATTTTTTTTCCCATTCTGATTCTTTCTTCATCACCGAAACTAAATTTTCTCATAAAAATACCACTTCCGACAGCTACGGCTGCAGCAGGTGTAGAGATTTGTATAATCCACTTTTCTATATTTAAAAAAGCAGAATTTATTTTTCCAACAATTTGAGGATCACCCCATGCAAATGAATCATTAAATAAAAAAATAATAAAACAAATTGAAAAAATAAAAATAGAATTAATAAAAAACAATTTTTTATTCAAAAAAATCACTCCTTTCAATAAAGTTTAAATTATTATAAAAAATAAAATAAAAATAAAATTAATTAAAAACAAATAAAATAAAAAAATAAAATAAAAAAAATAAAATAAAAATAAATAAAATAAAAACAAATAAAATAAAAAAATAAAATAAAAATAAATAAAATAAAAATAAATAAAATAAAAATAAATAAAATAAAAATAAATAAAATAAAAAATAAAATAAAAATAAATAAAATAAATAAAATAAAAATAAATTAAATAAATTAAATAAAATTAATTCAATTAAATAAAAAATAAATTAAAAATAAAAAAATATTTAAATATTATTTTTTAAAATAAGGTAGCATATTTAATTTTTTTGGTGGATATATTTTATTTCCATCTGATAAAAATGCAAGAGCGGTGAAAGTTTCTAAATTTTGTGTAAAGTAATTAGATTCATAAATAAAATCATTTTGGGTATAAGTGCTATAGGTTTCAGAAATATTTGAATTTTCTGAATTTAAGGAATTGGTAATATAACTAAATTTTGTTTCTTTAGCACTTTCTGAAATGCTTTTAGATATTTTTTCTTTTTCTTCTTTCCCTAATTGTTTTTGTGCTTCTTCTATAGTAAAACTATCATCTGTCCTAAACCAAATTTTATTAATTAAATTTTGTATAATTACTTTTACAGATGCATCATCTTTTAAAGTGGTTTTTAAAGAAGAATAACTTTGAGTGCTGACAACATTAATGCATTTAGCCTCTCTACTTAAGGAGAAAAACTCTCCATCTGTTTTGCTTGCAAACTTGTCATACTCATCACAAATAAATACAGAAGGTTTACAGATATTTTTAGATAATCTACTCATAATTTCTGTTTGAAAATCGAGTTTTAAATAGGTCGAAATAATTTTAGAAAGAATGCTATATTCAAAAATATTCATATTTAAAACTACTATTTTTCCAGAATTTAAAATGTCATTAAATCCTTTAAATGTAAGTTTATTTTTTGGGGCACAAAAAGTAGACATTACATCATAATCAGATATAAATGGATTTGTAATTCTTGTAATTTCAGAAATTAAAATATTTTTTGTTCTATCATCTAAATTTTGAAATTCTTTTTCAAAAAAATCTAAACTTGCATTTAATTCGTATATTTGCTTATTAGAAAATTTACAAGAAATAAATAAATTTCTTAATATTTGAATTTTTTCTTTATAATAATTAGGTAAAGTAATTAATTTATGCAATTCTAAAAATGTAACATAACCATTATTATATAATCTACATAGTTTTATTGCTTCACAAATAACTTCTTCAGCTTTATCAAGCCAATAAGATTCTGAATTATTTTCTGAAAATAATAAAAGAATAGTCTTTAATCTATTCGCCAATATTTGTGGCTTTAAATTAGGTTTATGAAGGGGATTATAAAATACATTTGATTTTAGTTCTATTACTATTAAATCACCTAAAAGATTATATTCTTTTGCATACTCTTTTACTTGTTTATAATAATTTCCTTTTACATCTAGGATTAACATTCCTAATTTTTTATTTCTATTTTTGTTATTATATTCTAAAAATTGTCTAGTAAATGGATACATAGTACTTGATGTTTTTCCAGATCCTATTGTTCCAGTTATTAAAAAATTTTGATATAATCCAGACTCTGGTATATATATTTTCGAATTTGATTTTGGGTCAAAACCTATTAATAAATTAAGATCAGTAATTGATTTTTTTGAGTGAGAAATTATTTTTTCTTTTTTATTTATATTAATATTTTTTGAGGGATAAAAGAATTTATAAATTTTTTGAATTATTCGTACATATATAAAATTACTTATGATAAAATTTGAAAAAATGAAAACAATTATGTAAGAAATTTTAATAAATTGCCATAAATCTGGATTTTTTGAATAAATATCAAAAGGATGAATTCCGTAAGTAATTATAACTTCTTTTGAAGTATAAATAGGACTAAAAAATTTGAATGTTAATATACTGGATAGTATTAAAAAAGTAATAGAAAATAAAGCTTTTTTTATATATTTATTTATATATTTAAAAATAAATAAACCTCCTTTATTTAAAGTTTTTCTTTTTTATTTCTAATTTGGAACCTTGTTTATTATGAAATAATATTACATATAAAAATGTATAAATTGAATAAAAAGTAATAGATATATAAATAATATAGGTTATGAAATAAAAATTAACTAGACTAGAAATGATATCACCGCCTTACAATTTTTACCATAATACAACATTTTTTCATTTTTGTCTATACTTTTTTTAAAATTTGTGGTAAAATTTATTAAATTAAATTTCAAGGAGGACTTAAAATGAACTTTAATAAAGATACAAGAATTGGTGAATTATTAGAAAAAGCACCAGAAAAAGCTGATATATTATTAGAAATTGGTATGCATTGTCTAGGATGTCCAGCTTCTCAAATGGAAACTTTAGAGGAAGCATGTAGTGTACATGGTATAGATGTACAAGAAGTTTTAGATAAATTAAATGCATAAAAAGATAAAATTCACATAAAAATATAATTTTTTTTCACAAATGTATTGACATTTGTGAAAATTTATTGTAAGATATAAAGGCGTTGTGGGTTTCACAATTATGTGGGCTATTAGCTCAGGTGGTAGAGCACTTGACTTTTAATCAAGTTGTCCCGCGTTCGAGTCGCGGATAGCTCACCAAAAGAACTAAATGATTTTAAAATTATTTAGTTCTTTATATATAAGGCCCGTTGGTCAAGCGGTTAAGACATCGCCCTTTCACGGCGGAGACATGGGTTCGATTCCCGTACGGGTCACCAATTTAATATTTTGCCACTTTAGCTCAGCTGGCCAGAGCATCGCACTTGTAATGCGAGGGTCCCCAGTTCGAATCTGGGAAGTGGCTCCATAAAGGTCAATAGTTTTGCGTTATGCTTGATTACTGGCTTTTTTATTTGTTTCTGACTAATAAAAAAGAACTGCATATGCAATTCTTAAGTATTTTTAAATTTTATAATAGTGCAATCCAATTTCTTCGACCGTACATAATTCTTACTATTTCAATAGTTTTATTTTTTATTCTATAAAACACAATATAGTTATCAACTATTATTTTTCGTATTTCTAGTTTTTTAATAAAATCATCATCTATAATATTATATATCTTGGCATCAAATGCTAATTTACCTATTTCTTTTTTTATTTTGGTAATTAATTTATTTGCGATATTAGGTTCTTGAAGATTATATTTTATATATTTTTTTATATTAATCAAATCTTGTTTTGCTTCCTTTGAGTATCTTATATTATATTGATCCAAATTTTGATCCTTCCTTTATTTAAATTCTTTCTAATTCATCATATACTTCATCAGATGAGAAACTTTCTCCTTTTTCTATAGAATTAATACCTTTTTCTAATTCCTTGTATAATTCAAATTTATCTGTTAGATATTCGTATAATTCTATACTCATTATCGCTAAATCTCCAGCTCCATTTTTTGTTATATATACAGGACTTTGGGTTTGATGACAAATAGTAGAAATTTCATTATATTTATTTCTCAGATCTGAACTAGGTCTAATAACTGGCATAAATAACACCTCCATTAATTATTATATACATATTATATCAAAATATTGATATGCAGTCAATATTTTAAATGAATTACTTTATATTATAATAAATTTATTAACTATTAATTAAAATATTAAGGGATATAGAAAAAACTATAATTATCCCCATTATTTATATAGATAAAACTCGTTAATTTTCATATTTAATTAATAGTTTAATTCTAAAAATTTTTTGTTTGTGATAAAACTATTGATTAATAAGAGAAAAAGCTATAAAATTATATAAAAAGGAGACTAACTATGAAAGAAAATAAAATTATTATAATTACAGCTTTTTTTAATTTAATTGTAGCTTTTTTAAAACTAATTTCAGGGATAACCTTTTCTTTTTCGACATTAATAGCTGATTCAATTCAATCATTTATTGACTTTTTTACTGATATTACAAGTATATTAGCAAATAAAGTAGGAAAAAGGAGAGCAAATAAAACATATCCATTTGGTTATGGTCAAGTATATTATTTGGCTAATCTATTTACAGGATTTTTATTGTTTTTAATAGGAATATTTATACTTTATCAATTTTTCTTTTTTCAAGGACATTTTGAACCTAGTGTATCAATTGCAATAGTGCTTATAATTGTATTAATTTTAAAAATGTTAGTAATAAAATTACTGCAACATTATGGAAAAAAATCTAAAAGCGAATTAATGATAGAAGCTTCTAAAGAATCAAAGGCTGATTTTATATCTACATGTGTAGTATTAGTAATATTAATATTATCATTTTTTGAAGAGTATATACCTGACTTTATAAATATTGATAAAATCGGAAGTTTAGGTATGTCAATATATGTGTTCTATACTTCAATAAAAATGATGATATCTAATATAAGAGGAATGCTTATAAATGATGAAGAAAACAATGAAATTAAAGAAGAAATAGAAAAAGAATTAAAAAAGTATAAAAACTTATATTTTAAAAACGTCAAAGTAATAAAGATGTCTGCATATTACAGTGTTTTCCTACAAGTAAGGGTAGCTAAAAATATAACTATAAATGAGTATCTTATACTTGAAAAAAAGATAAAATCTCAATTGAAATCTGCAAATAAATTAATTAGATTTATTGATATAGAACTCATTTAAAAAGATACTTTATGAATTTGATAAATTAAAATATAGTAAGATACAGGGAAGAATAGTAGTATAAAAAAAATAGTACTATTGGAGTTGATGTTTCATCATATCAAGCGAATATAAATATGAATAAGTTAAAAGAACAAAATATAAAATTTATTTATATTAAAGCTACAGAAGGAATTAAAACAAAAGATGATAAATTTGCTGAAAACTGGAAAAAAGCCAAAGATGCAGAGTTGTTATCAGGAGCATATCATTTCTTCTCCTATGATATCGAAGGAAAAACTCAAGCAGAAAACTTCATAAAAACAGTAGGGATGGATATAAAAGGAAGATTGATTCCAGCAGTTGATGTAGAATATTATGGAGATAAAGAGCAAAACCCACCTAATAAAGAAGATGTAGTAAGAGAATTAAAAGTATTTCTAGAAATGATCGAAAAAGAATATGGAATAAGACCTTTAATATATACTAGAACAGAGATATATGATAAATACTTAAAAGGAGAATTTGAGGAATATAAGAAATGGATATCTAGTTTCTACACCCCTTTAAGCTGGAACTATAAAGGTGATTGGTATATGTGGCAATATTTAAATAGAGGTGAACTAGAGGGATATACAGGTGGAGAAAAGTATATTGACCTAAATATTTTTAATAAAGAAAAAATTTAGAAGATTTAATAATTTTATGATTTATAAAAAATAACTGCTTGAAAAGTGAACATTATATTTTAATTTTAAAATATAATAATTATAAAAAAAGAGGATATAATGAATGATTTAATTATACATTAATATTTATATAAAAACTAAAACACGTTTTTAGATTCTATAGCTATTTAAAATTTTATAGTTTAGAAGACCTAAGAGAGCAAGGAAAAAGATACTTAAAAAGATCAAATAATATACCAATGGCAGTATTAAAATATTTAATACCAAAAGAAAAGAGAGCGGAGCTAGAAATATTTGGAATGATAAGCTGTGCAATTTATTTATATTAATTAAATTTTTATAATATTTTGTTTCACATCAATGACACAACAACAGTAAAAAAATTGTTTTAAAATGTTAATTGACAATAATATAGAGAAATGATATAAGTGATGTATAAGTTTATACAAAAGAAAAGAGGTGAGAAAGATGGAGAAGAAGGAGCCTATAAAGATTAGTTTATCAACATTTTTTCTAGTCATAGCAATAATAGTAATTATTGTTATGGGATGTTATATTTTTATTAATAATTCAAATATAACAAAAGAAATGAATAATTTAAAATCAAATGTTTCAGAAAAACAAAGGACAACAGATACCTTGAAAGATAATAATACTTTGAATGTAGTTAATATAAATAATTCAACCAATTCAAGTAAAGCTAGTAAAAATGTTTCAAATGATGATACTATATCATATGAAATAAATAAACTTAGTGAAGGGCGTGTAAATGTAAAAGCAACAAAAAATGGAAAATCGACTTCAAAAGATTTTGAGATGGATGCAATGATAGATAAGACGGGAACAATTAAGATCGAAAATATAGGGGAAGTTGTATTAGTATCTGAATCAGGAGGAGAGTACTGCAAAACACATATTTATCAATTAGTAAATAACGAGATAAAAAAATTAGGCGATATTGATTGTGGTGCCGATATGGTTAAAGATGCTACTTATAAAGTTAATAAAATAAATGAAGGAACAGCAGTTATAGAGGCTAATTTAAATGGAGAATCTATAAAGAAAGAATTTGAAATGGATGCAGCAATTATTAATATTAATGTAGTGGATATTTTTAATTATGGAAAAGTTGTTTTAGTGGCAGAAACAGGTGGAGAATACTATGGAATACAAGTATTCAGACTAAGCCAAGATTACATTACAGGAAAAAACAAAGAAATCAAAAAAGTTGGAACAATTGAAAGTAAATAATAATTTTTGAAAAGAAGTCAATCTATATTTTTTTATGGATTGACTTCTTTTATGATAACAGATTAATTATTATAGTTTTTTATAATTGCTAAATTATTGTAATTAATAAATTTAATGCTTTTTATGGAAATAATACAAAACCATAAGTATTGTTAGGTTAATTTTTTTTATTTGCAACTATCTATTACACACTTACCATTATTTGATTTTACAGTAAATGTAAATGTATTTTCTTCATAATATTCATTATCTTCTACAACAGAAGATGTGTTTACAGAGAAAGTTGTATCATTAGTTTTTGAAATATTTTTGATAGTATAAATTCTTAAACCTCCTCCACCTTGCATTTTTGTAAGATATCCATTTGCATTTTCATTAAAATATTGTTTTGATGTCCAATTTCTTTCAAACTCAGCTTCTGTAACATAATTTAACATAGCATTTTTATAATCAGAAAATTTTACATTTGTTGTAATTTCGCCCGTACTAGTGTTAATATCATACTTAGATGGATTAAAATTAATTTGTCCATTTTCTGTTAATTTTGTTAGAAGAGCACCACAAGCAGCATGTGCATCTAATTCTAAATAATTACTTATAGCTTTTTTTACTTCTTCTTCAGGAAATCCAACGGTATTTTTTGTATTTTCGCTAGTCTTGGTTGTATTTCCACTAGTATTGTCAGTATTTATTGTATCATTAATACTATTAATTTTTCCCTGTAAATCATTTATAGTTTCATTTAATTTAACTACTTGTTTTTGTAAGTCAGTTGCCTTATTTGTTTCTTCAACTTTATCATTGTAAAGTTTATACATAAAATATCCCATTACGAAAATTATAATTATTGCAATTATCAAGAATAATGTTGATAAACTTATTTTTATTGATTCTTTTTTCTCCATTACTTTAACCTCTTTTCCTTTGTATGTTTATTATAATGATATACTATCATAAAAATTTTTTTAAAACAATATAATCAAAAAAATTTTAAGTAAAAATTATTTGATATAAATAAATTTTGTGGTATTATAGTTTTATCAAATAATAGGAGAAAATTATGATTTTAAATTTTAATATATTAGGTCAAATACTAACATTAATTAGTTATTTAATTTTTTGGATATCGCGTTTTTTAAAAAACAAAAAGAATATTTTGTTTTGGGATAATATTAGTCGAATTTTTGCAATAATATCTTTTTATTTTTTAAATACATTTGATGGAATTAAAAATACTTTATACGTAATATTACGAAATGTACTTGGACAAATTACCATCAAAAAAGAGAAAAAATATAAAATTATAACATTTTTTGTAATGTTAATATTATTAATAATAATTTATTCTATTAATTTTAAAGGAGTATCTACACTTTGTGTTGCTATATCTGGAATTTTAAATTTATATGGAGTAATCATGTGCAATGAACAAGGAATTCGAATGTTTGGAATGCTTGGTTCTTTGTTTTATACTGCATTTTTATTTTTTACTGGAAACATTATAGGTACTATATGTGAAATAATATGTTTTATTGTAATGTTAGCTAGCTATATGAAATATAAAAAAGATAGTAACCAAACTTAATTCAAAATAATTGGCCTTTGTGTTAGACTTCTTTAAATTTATATAATTATTTATTAAATATTAATTTTAGAAATAGTACTTAATAAAAGAATAAAAAATAATGACAAAATTCTTATTTTTTAGTATAATATTTTTGATTAATAGAAGAGAAGGTGATTAAAATGAGTAAAGTAGCTATAGTAACAGGGGCATCTAGAGGGATTGGAAGAGAAATTGCAAAAACATTGGCAAGAGAGGGAGTACAAGTAGTTGCAAATTATAATAAATCTAAAGAAAAAGCAATAGAATTACAGGGAGAATTGAAAAAAGAGAATATAGATATTGATATATTTAAAGCAGATGTTTCTAATAGAAATGAAGCGAAAGAACTAGTAGAATATACTTTGAAAAAATATAGTAAGATAGATATATTAATTAATAATGCAGGAATAAGCGAGTACAAAATGTTTATAGATGAAACAGATGAAGATTGGAACAGGGTAATAAATACTAATTTATATTCAGCATTTGTAATGTGTCAAGAAGTTATACCTAATATGGTACATAATAAAAATGGATGTATAATAAATATATCTTCAATCTGGGCATTGGTATCTGCATCTTATGAAGTATTATATTCAATTTCAAAGGCTGGAATGGATGGTTTGACTAAAGGTTTAGCAAAAGAATTAGGTCCTTCTAATATTAGAGTTAATTCAGTAGCACCTGGAGCAATTGATACTGATATGAATAAAGATTTAACTAAAGAAGAAATAAAAGAATTAGAAGAAGATACTCCTTTAGGTAGAATAGGAAAACCAGGAGATATAGCTAAATGCGTAAAATGGTTAGTAGAAGATGAATTTACTACAGGGCAAGTTATATCACCAAATGGTGGATGGATAATTACATAATAATAAA
>Ga0326511_10001408_pt1 | contig 19904 bp, 16 predicted proteins | sample 0_2496_0518_D_FD_203701 | JGI IMG/M metagenome (GOLD analysis project Ga0326511, IMG submission 203701) | Bovine rumen microbial communities from UC Davis, California, United States - 0_2496_0518 | ecosystem: Host-associated > Mammals > Digestive system > Stomach > Rumen | place: USA... | reverse complement strand
GTTTAGAACCATGGACAAGAATGTGGACGATAGCGTACTTGCTCCGTTCCAGATTCTTAGACAGCCTCCTTTCATTATGAAACAGGAGTATGCTGAAAACGCAGATTTGCTTCGTGAAGAAGAAAGTTGTGATATTTATATTTCTTCATCATGGTTTGATCCTAATCATTGGATGTGGCAGATTGCAGACCAAGCATCAGATATTATGCTTAATTCGGATTCAGAGGATTCTTACCTGTTGGCATTTGATGAAAGCATAACATTAAAACATAACATAAAGTCAATGACTTTCATGAAAAACGAAAAACGGAAACAAGACCCCCTTACATGGAAGGTCGAGTTCCTTAACATGAGAATACACGAAAACAAATCATCATTCTTTACATATAAAATGCTTGCTCAGAACCAACGTTGCAAGCAACCATTCTATCCTAGAACAAACGAAGATGTAAAAGCAAAGAAGAAAAATCCTTATGATATACCGAAACAGCCAGGGGAAATCAGAATAATCTCGTGTGATATGGCTTTTGTGGAAAACAAAAATAACGATAATTCAATCTTCTCTTTCATTAGGTTATTGCCAGAAACTACGACATATAATACTAATGAAAATGGTGAAACTATAATCAGTAATGGTTATAGGCGAATCGTGCCTTATATGGAATCCCACCAAGGTGGAGAAACCAAGAAACAGGCAATAAGGATTGAACAACTATTTTATGATACACATAGTGATTATATTGTACTGGATATGCGAAATGCCGGTATTTCTATATTTGACCTCATGGCTAGAACACTCTTTGATGATAGCCGAGGTGTTGAGTACAAACCTCTTACGTGTATGAACGATGAAAACCTTGCCAACAGAATTAAAGTGGAAGGTGCCGAACCGAGGATATTTGCAATTACCGCTTCGCAGAAACTTAACTCTGATATTGCTATCGACTTTAGGCAAAAGTTAAGCGAAAAGATGATAGACCTTTTGGTAAGTTTTGAAACTGCCGAAGATTTGATTCTTTCAAACATGGACGATTATACCAATACGCCATCCGCTGAACAGCAGTTCTTCTTTGAAAGACCGTTCCTTGAAACGCAACAGCTTATTTCAGAAACGACAAGTCTTACTTATGAGAAGAAACCAGATACGGGCGTTATTGTAATCAGAGAACGTGGAAATGCACGAAAGGATAGATATACTTCTGTAAGTTACGGATCATATTTTGCGTCAATGCTTGAACGTGATGGTGTTTTACAAAATGATGATTATGAGTTTAATGTATTTATAAATTGATGGAGACATTATGGGCGAAGAGAATATCAAACCTAAAGTGCAATCCTCCAAAGGGCGAAAAGGCAGACATTATAACAATAGGAAATATCGTTCCAATAAGCCAAAACAAGTAGAAGTTAATCAAGAACAGGAATTTGAATTAAATTCTTGGAGAACTACTTCTATATTTGATGAAAGATATTTTTCACATTACAAGCTGCTAAGTGATTTTACATGGAAAGACTATATCTCAGTCGTATGTAACCCTATGGAGTACAACGACTTGCTCAGGAGAATATCGCTTGTACTGTATGGCAGCAGCGGAATGTATACCAACACAGTTGATTATATGACTGCTATGCCTACACTTGACAGCGTTATCGTGGCAAGTGGCAAAAATGTAAATAAGAAGAAAAGAAACAAAGCTATGATGAAATCTGCTTTAAAGACCATCAAGCATAAAGAGTTTATGCGTGACGGTTTATTTAAAGGTATGGTTGAGGGCATAGCTTTTTATTATTTTGAAACAACACAAAGACCCATTGATAGAAATAAATTCCTAAATGATTATCAAGTTGATTCAGTATGCGAGATAAATGACTTGGGAATTAATGCTTCTATTATTTCACTTCCGGCAGATTATACACAGATTGTAGGCACAAAAAATTCACGTTACGTAATCGCTTTCAATCTCTCCTATTTCACTAATATCACTGGTGAAGAGACTGAAAGGAAATTAAGAAAGTTCCCCAAAGAAATAAGAGATGCCTACAACGAGAGGAAACAAAATGGATTCATTGATGGTAATTGGGTAGTGCTTGACAATACCAAAACGATAGTCCATAAGATACGGTCAAAGCATGAAGAAAAGTGGGGTAGACCTCTCGTACTCTCTGCTATCAGAGACATTTTATATTCAGATTATTTTACAGATACAAAACGTAACGAACTTGATGAAATAAACAATAAGATAATTTATCAGACATTACCGGAAGGACAGATTAAGGGAACATCGGCACTTACTAAGAAACAGCAGGAAGCACAACATAATGCGGTAAAGGGTGCCGTAATGAGCAAGAATTCACGTGGCGGTGTCAGCTTTTTCACGGTGGCAGCAGGAACAAAAATTGATTCTGTTGACCTTGGAGAAACAGACCTTTTCGATGAAAGCAACGAAACCAACATGAATGATAAAATCGCAACAGATTTAGGTTTCGCTGCCAGTCTGCTTAATGGTACTGGAAGCGGAAGTTATTCTGCTCAGACAAATAACCTTGAACTTGTAAGTTCTCAGATATTCATGTGGATAGAACAGCTAGAAGAAGAACTTAATAAGTGTATCAACTATAACATCATTAAGGATAAGAACAATTACGTTGAAGTAAGATACTTACCCATTACCAATGTGAATAAGAAAAACATGGTTGAATACGCAAAAGACCTTTATCTGCAAGGCAGAGGAAGTCTTACTCTTTGGGCTTCTGCATGTGGCGTAGCCCCCGATATATTCTTCTCGCTGCTTGATGAAGAACTTGAAAACGGATATGAGGATAAATACCCTGTCCATAAAACAAGCTATAACACATCTGGAAATGATGAAGGTGGCAGGCCAACATCTGATGATTCTGGAAACTCTTCTACTCTTGAAACAAGAAGTAATGGGTCTAACAATGCTCCGAAACCGAGCACAAGATAATAAGGTTTATCGGCAATTGCCGTTAATCAATATATTAATACAAAGAAAGGTGGTGGAATAATCGTGAAGTCCTTTGAACTGTCAAATAAGATTTCTGGAGATGGCAACAGACATTTTAAAATGATTCTGCATACCATATATCCAGATGATTGCATAAACGTAGGTACAGAAGCCGGTGAGGAATACAACAAGAACGGCATTACTTTTATCAGGGAATATTGCGAGAAAGCACTGCCTACGATCAATGGTGCATGGCTCAGGACAGAATTTGTCGATGAAGATAGAACTGAAATTTTGGGTCATGGACAGACAGGTATTCACGAAGATGGATACCCAATATTTGAGAATGCTTCAACTATCGGTCAATTTACCAATGGTTATATTGAAGATATTGAAACAGATGATGGAACAATAACTGTTGTTATTGGCGAAGGCGAAATAGATGCACAATGTTACAACAATTTTGTAATGAAACTTGATGAAGATATAAGCAACGGTATTTACCCCAGCGGTAGCGTTGAGATAATGAGACTTCCTCAAAATGATGGGATTGTTTACCTTTACGGATATAAAGAAAAGGGAAGAATCCCTGTTGAATTCAAGTATTCTGGTTATGCTCTCCTTGGTGTCGCACCCGCTGATGATAACGCAAAGTTAGTAGAATTAAATGAGGAGGAAACCCCAATGAATGAGAATGAGGTTAAACAACTTATTCAGAGTGCGGTAGCAGAAACCCTCTCAGCACAGGAAAATATTGACAATGTTAAAGCCGAGTGTGAACAGGCTATTGCAGACGCTAAAGCCGAGTGCGAGGAAAAGGTAAATAAGGCTATTGCAGAGAAAAATGAAATCGAGGCATCCGTTAGTCAGCTTCAAGAAGCCCTTGAATCTGTTAACAAAGAAATGAGTGAGTGGCATCAAAAATATGATGAACTTTGGGAACAGTACAAAGTAATTGAAAAGGCTCTCGCAGAAGCACAGGCTAAGGAAAGACTTGATTCTCTCGATAAGGCTATTGAGACATTCAGCGAAGATGAAATCGCTTACGCACAAGAGGAAATCAACAAGTTTAAAGAGAACCCTATTGAATCTGAAATCAACTCTGTTGTCAATAAGATTTATGAGGGTATCGGCATTAATGCTAAGAAAGCCTCTGATGAAGCCAAAGTAAACGAGACTAATTCTGAATATGAAGAAGCCAAAATCGAGGATATTTTTGGTGCTATAGAATTTGTTGCTACAAAGAAAGATGAAGATGACAATATCTTTTAAGAAAGGAAAATAAGAAATGATTAAGATTCAGACTGTTGGTGGCATTCAGGCTGCCAAAATCAATCCTGTACTTACATCCAATACAGCTGTTACTAATATGACTATTAAGACAATCAACTCCGTAGCTTATTACATCTGGAATGAACTTTCTGGTGATGATGCATATAAGAGCGATGTTGCTATCCCCGCTGGCGAAATGCTGAACGGTTATAGACTGGACTCTCTCGTTGGTCTTGGTCTGGTAATTGATGGCAAACACATCGGTGATGGTGAGTCCGTTGATGATCTGGATGCGGGAGATATTCTCGTAATTGGTTCAAATGATGCTATCAGTGTTTCTGAGAACGCACCCCAATCCGGTATCTACTTTGTTGTTAAGAGTCATACATTCCTGACTGAGCCTGCTGTAATTGTAGAAGTAACTCAGGCGTAATTAACAATCCAATATTAAGAAAGGAATAAGGATAATTATGTTCACATTTGAAATGAATAATGCTGTCAAAGATAATGACATTTCCAATATTACTAAGAAATCCCCTGTTGTAGAGATTTTCACTGCTATGGTAAAGGGTGAAGACCTTTCAAGATTTGGGGCAAAGGCCGACAAGGCTGTTGATTATATTAAGGAACTTGGTCGTAGGGCTTCCGAGACTTCTGACCCCCAGGCTATTTCCGAACTGAATACAATCAGACGTTTCGCAATCGAGGCACCCATCCTTCAGGAAATGAAACTCCTGTCCGTATTCGGTAACTATACTGCACTTGGTTGGGATGAGACACCCGAACGTGAAGTATGGACTTACGGTGACCTTGGTGCAAGAGTACAGGCACCTCATGGTGATGTTCAATTCCCCGCTAGAACAAAGAACACTTACAATGTTCCCACATTCACTGTTTCCGCAGGTTATCAGGTAGATTACAGACAGCTTGCTATCGGTGATATGACCAAAGAGAACGAGGGTATGGAACTGGTTAAGATTGATATGCACAATAAGGCTACTGCTGCTATCTTCAAGAAAGTATACACTGCAATCAAGAATGCAACTGGCATTACACGTGTCATTGAGAATGCAGGTCTGACAAAGGCAAGTGTTGACGCTCTGCTGACTAAACTCCGCAGATATGGTCGTGTTACCGTAACTGGCGATTATGCTCTGCTGTCTCAGTTCACTCCTTGGGCTGGTTATGTAGGTCAGATCAATTCTAATACCATCACTGGTATTTCCGAGGCTCAGATGAACAAGATTGCTGAAACTGGTCTGCTTGGTATGTACAACGGCTCTGTTCTGGCTGAAATCCAGAATCCTTACAACGAGTTTGCTATGAATGCTGCCGGTAATGACTATGCTACTCTTCTGCCCCAGGGTCTTGGCTTCGCTATTCCTAGCGGTGCTCAGTCTCCTGTCGCTCTGTTCACACGTGGCGGTCTGACATCCTTCACTGGCAATGATGTTAAGTCTGGCAAGCAGCTTACAAGATTCGATCTTGAGGTTGGCTGTGATGTTGCTAAGGGCATGGAGCATGAAATTGGTGTTATCTATGATACCAATCTTGGCGGTCTTGACTGATTAGAGAATAACTAAATTTTAATATGAGGGCTGACTGAAATATGTCAGTCCTCAGATGGAGAACATAATGGAAAATAATTTCTTCTGCTATTCAAGAAGGTTGTATCATTTCCTTTGTTCTTTTGATGAAAAATGCTATTCATCCAGTGTCAATAAGAACTCCCATTCACGGTATTGGGTGTTCAAAAAGTCAGAACGTTTGGATAGATTAATCGAAAAATATAATGAAATGAAACATAAATTTAATTAATAATAATTGATAACGTTTGAATTAGTTGAAAAGAGGTAAATAAATGGCTGGAAGAACTAAAGCTACCGATAATACAGAAATTGTTGATAACATTGAACCCGTTTCATCTTTCAATGATGAAGATAAGGATATGGAAAAGAAAGTAAATCTCACTTCTATTGCAGGATGGGAAACTGGATTTAACTATATCTATGGTATGGGAAGTGCTCAGATTGCACCATATGGTACTGTTAGAATCTCACGTGCAGAGATTATGGCACAAGTTCAGAACGGTAACAGGCTCATAGGCGGTACAGATATGCGTGGCACACACGCTACTCTTATAACCGATGATAAAGTTGTTAAAGCAGAACTTGGTTTCACTGATGATTATATCTGTGAAGATACTGTAAGGAGAATCTTTAACGAGAAAGATAAAGAATCTTTCAAGAGGGCATTCACGGCAGCAGTTGTCACAAGGGCAGAAAAAGCAGCAGTAATGAAAATTATCGGTGATTTAGGTATTAATGATTATTCAAAGATTCGCTTTGCCGAGGACTATACAGGCATTAGAATCTAACTGATAAAGGGGTGGTCGGAATGACTGTTGATATACATGATGTATTCGATGTATTTGAATCATCTTTCAGAGATACGGAAATCATTCCAGACGGACTTGAAATAGAATGGCTTAAAAGAGCGTGTGCATTATATTCGCTTGAAATAGAACCTTTGACATTTGATGAAGATATGGAAGAATTCAATATTGAGATAGATGATATAACTGTCGAAGCGTTAGGCAAGATAATGAAACTTCTGTATCAGGAAAGGCAAACATCAAAAGCAAATAAGAGAGCGAGTATTGTAACCCCGGATTTCTCTTACGATACGCAGGCACCGACCAAACAATATGAAACAATGCATCTGAATTATTGCAATGAAGAAGTAATTAAGATACTTGACAGTCTTAAACCAACGGCTTACGCATAAGGCGGTGTATTATGGCAGTTGAATGGTATCTTATGAAAGAAGAAGAAATTGCTTCAAATCCAACTGATGAAGAAAAGGCGGTATTTACCGAACTTTTAGAAACAGGTATAGGAGTAGATGTTGAAATATACAGATATGACCTTGAACTGATAGCACAGACAAAAGCAATCGTAAAGAACAAAGTTGCGGACACACTTTTACAGTCAATCAAACTGCAAATGTCTATCCCATGCGGGATAGCAGTTGCGGGAAACTATGTCAAGTATAAAAATAGATACTGGCTCATAGTTGGACTTGTTGATGATAATAATGGTGTATATGACAAACTTGTTCTTAGGGTCTGCAATTATCCTCTTACATGGATAAACAACAGAGGAAAAGTCATTCAAAGGTGGGCTGTTGCGGAATCTGCTGCTCAGTATAACAACGGTGAGTCCAATATGCAAGTAGGAATGTTAAGGTATTATGTGCGAAGCGACCAGATGCTTATACTTATGCCAGACGATGATGAAAGCGTATTAATCAATGATGGGCAGAGATTTATCATTGACAGGAAAACCAAAATTTACGAGAAACAGATGAAACAGGGTGTTGACCTTAGAAGCGATATTATTCTCGATGTTTACCAATGTACAAGAGATGATAGTGTATACTATGATTTCACAGACCTTGACGGTAAATCTAGCGGTGTAATGCAGTTTATGGCATATCAGGACGAACAACAGCCAACCGATGGATATTATGAAATCGGGGGCAAGGGCTACTGGATTTGTGGCAAGCCTAGCGTTGCTGATAATTCAGAATCAACATTCAGAATCAAACACGTTTCAGATCATATTTATGTCGGTATGGGCTACGTTACGTTTGATGCAGATGTTGATGAAGATGTTAATGTTTCATGGTCGATAACCGGTGACGCAGCACAATATCTTGATGTTATAAATGATGGCAACACAATATCTATTAAAACAGATAATGTATCTGCTATTAACAAAACATTTATATTGTCAATGTCTGCTGATGGTTATGACGATGCACAGCTTAGAATTTCAATCAAAGCATTCGTTTAAGTCCGAGGTGGGTAAATGTTAAAAGAACGTGGCGAATATAAGACGAAAGTAAATAAGGCTTTATTCGATAATGAAAAGATTAAGAATATCATTCTTGGAGATATTTCTGACCTCAGCAAAGGCGAGGTAATCAAGAGATTCAAGTCTCATGTGAAGTCTCACCTTTTTAATGAGGACACGGTAATGGACGCAGGAACTTATATTTATTATGAGGTATTTTATCCGGACTTTGCTCCACAGGTAAAAGACTGCCAGATAAATATGACTGTCATATGCCAGAGGGATATTGTAGACGACATATCATTCACAGAAGATAATTCTGATTATGATGGATATTTTGGAAACAGAGTAGATATTCTTTCTGAACTTATTGAGGAAACTTTACTTTCTAACGAATATGTCAATAAATTTGGTATAGGCAGACTTGAACTCAGTTCTGTAGGTGCCTATTCCTCAAACCGTTTCTATGGTGTCATTATGAATTTTGAGGTACCTAATTTCAGATGAATCTTGATTACGGTATTCTTCAAAGCCCTGGCTCTATAAAATTATCTTTGGGAACTTTCAGAAAACCTAACCTTCGTGAGATATTCGATGATTTGGGATATGACATTTATCAGATGTACGTAATGTTCATTCAGACAAACCCAAAGGAATTTTACGAAAAGATAATGCCAGAACTTTCAGATGAATGGGATAAATTTGATGATGAACAAAAGCAGAACATGACAATGTTCGACATTATAGAAACAAACGAAAGAATAAGAGAAATCTATAGTTCGTTGTTCGACTTTTTTATAGAAGAGCACGTTATATATATAAGCGGAGCATTTTTTGTATTATCTAATTTTGACGGTGAGATAAAGCATATTACGGAAGATGATGTGAAAGGTATTATATTCAGAGACAACTTTGATGAAATACTTGGAATCATCAGACAGATATGCTGTGTCAGTTCAGAAGAAGAGGATAATAAAAAGACAGAAGAAAAAGAACCTGTTTTCAAAAATGCTCTTGCTAAGAAACTTTGGGATAAGATCAGAAAAGGTGAAGAAGAAAAGAAAAATATTCAGAAACCCAAGAACAAAAACTATTATATCCCAAACATTATATCTTCTGTCGCAAGCAGACACAACAGCCTTAACTATACCAACATATATGAACTCACAATGTTTCAGCTTATAGAGACATTCAACAGGCTCAGGGCAAATGAGATATATGATATTAGTTCAAGGAGTGTATCTGTTTGGGGTTCTAAAGATAATGACTTTGATGACAATTTATGGTACAAAAATACTTTCGATAGTTCCGCTGATTAGCGGGACTATTTTTATTAGGAGGAAAATAAACTATGGCTGATTCTTTAAAGGCTAATAGACAGGTGTGTGATGTTGACATCCGTATCCTGAAAAATATGCAGCCCTTTATGTATTTCGATACTGCCAATGTAACAACTGTAGGTCTTACAGGCGATGCAGTTTACGCTATGGCAAAGGGTACAAGACGTATTGCTTTCCAGAATCCTATGGAGGGTACCGCAACTATTGAAGCACAGGTTTATCCTTTCAAACTGTTTGCTATGCTTTCCGATGGTGTTATTGAGGATTCCGCAATTTACGCAGGTCATACCGAAGTAACTGCTGAGAGTGCATCTTCTCTCCCACTTGACATTAAGGGTGGTACAGTTCAGGCTGGCAGTGTATTCGTATATCCCGCTGATTCTTATGGTGATGAAAGTGCCGTAATGGAAGTAACCTTTGCTGATAAGGCTGTTTCCGGTACTTTTGAAGTTGGTAAGAAGTATGAAATCGGTTATATCGTAAACCGTACTGGCGTTAAGAAAGTTTCTTTCAATAATGCCAAACTTCCTGCCGACCTGTATATCACTATGAATACACTTGACAAGGATGAGGTTGGTGTTCTTACACCTTTCGTAATGACTCTGTACAAGGCTTCACCTCAAAGGAATTGGGAACTTTCTTTCAACTCTGAGGGTGATCCTGCAACAGTTACAATCAACCTTGACCTTCTGGAAGATAAGGATGGCAACATGGTTGACCTTATCGAACTTACAGGTGACGCTGAGTAATACGGTTATTTATTATATATCGGGCAAGAGGGGTGCAACGCACCCTTTTTGCTTAGAGGTAGATTATGGCAAAATTATGTGATGTTGTGAGGCATACACCATTTTTCACAGTCGTGAAATATGATGATGTTGAAATTCAATTCCCGCTTATTAAAACCATGCCAGAAAAGGTATATGTAGAATATGCCGATGGATTTTATAAGATATGTGAGAAGAAGCCCAAAACGTCAAAAAGGGCGAAAACGGAAAAAGTTGAAGATACGGTTTTATATTCAGAGGGGCAGAATTTAAGCGATTAAATAAGTTTGCCCCTCTTTTTTTTAGGAGAAAGATATGGGTGTGGTGATTAATTTTTCTTCGCTTGAAGAAGCTATTGATTGCTACGGGCGAGAAAATCTAATACCGATAACAAAAATCAGTCAGGTTATAGACTTTGTGAAAGAAGGCTGCCAGCCTAGATTCATTTGGGAAAAAGAAGGGTCTGTAGGTATCGTGACCTATTGGTATTTGAAGTCCGAGTTTATGTATGTAAGAAAAAAGTTAGAGAAAAAATATCCCGAAAAATATGGGAAATTCTGGAAATAAGTTATGAACGTAGGAAAAAAGTTTGAAACGCAATTTGTAAAATATGCTCCAGATTATGCACTGATTCATAGAATGCCAGATTCAGCACAGTCATTTGGACGGTCACAGAATCTTAGATTCAGCCGTAAGAATCCATTTGATTTTCAGATATGGGATTCTAGGAACTGTACGTTATACGCACTGGAATTAAAGTCTAAAAGCGGTAAATCAATATCATTTGAAAGAACGAAAAATGATAAAGGCGATATACATTATCATCAGATAGAAGGGCTTAATCTTTGGGGTTCATACAATGGTGTTGTTGCAGGACTCATTGTTGAGTTCCGTGATCTTGAAAAAACAATATTTATAGATATACACGATTTCAATACTCTTCTTTCTGTCATAGATAAGAAGAGTTTTAATTTAGATGATTTAGACAAAAATGATATTTCATATATGGTAATCCCACAGGAAAAACTTAGGGAAAACTATAAGTATGATTTAGATTATTTTCTTGATAATAATAAGGGGATAAAAAATGAGAGTAAAGAATCACTTAAAAGCTGAACAGTATTTTGAAGTTGTTGATGCCCTTGCAAATTCATGCTTCGATATAAGCACAGGAGAATACCAGCCTCAGATGCTTCATGTGCTTAGTATATGGTATTTCTATAACTACTTTATCACAGATGAAGAATACAAAGCAAAGCATGAGAATATGGAAACAGAGTCAGAAATCATTGATGCATTAGCTGATGATTCAGACTTCCTCCAAGAATATAAGATGCATATGTCGGATTATAGCCATCCTTTCTCTTTTGCCAACGCATATAAAACTGCTGTAGAACTTGCAGAAAATAAATCAAACGCATTTAACAGGCTTGCAGAAAGATTCAGCAATTCCGTTGATAAACTTGTTAATTCTTTATCTTCTGCTGTCACACCAGAGATTGTTGAAAAGACAAAAGAGATTGCAAAACTTGTTGCTGATGGAAAACTCAGTGCTGATACAGTAGTTGAAGCATATGGAAAATCAAACAGAATATCAGATATAGCAAATAATATTGTAACCGTTGGCGGTGATAAATAATGACTTATATATGCAATAACCTTGCTGAACTACAAAAAGCGATTTCCATAGAACTTGAAAAGGGAATGAATGACCTTGAAAGGGATTTAAAAGCCGAACTTAACAGGAACCTTGAATCATTTTACAAGCAAGGCAGACCTAAAAGGTACGTAAGAACAGGTGCATTAAAGAAATCTGGAAGAACATTAAAAGTTGGATTTGGTACGGTTGACCAGGATTTATATGTGTTTATGAATCCTGGTATGTATCATAAAGTACCTAATCCCGCATTTGATATAGATGGCACCGGAATATACAGTCACTTTAACGCAATGGAAATATATGATGCTACCGAAAATCACAAACACGGGGTTCTAGGCAGAGGCGGTTATTGGAGAAGTACATTAGCTGTCATTCCTCATTATATGAAGTATGACATAGGAAATAGATTTAAGGCAGGATAAGGATTCACACAATGCAAGGACAGTTAAATAATACATTAAGGGGCATGAAAATGCTCCTTATTCCATATAATTTAGATCGGATGAATCCAAATAATAAAAAGTTACTGACGGAATTTCTACAACATCTTACTCTATCAGGGCATGAAGATGTTACGATTAGAGAATACGACTATGTTATGAAGGTATTCTTTATATGGAATCTCTTGTATAACTCAAACAAAATATTCAATGAGATTCTAAAGAAGGATTTGACGGAGTTTCTGTCATTCATAAGGATTGTGTTTGGCATAAACGAATCTGTTGTAAACAAAATGATTGTAAAAATAAAGGTTTTTGAAAAGTGGTTCTATGTAACATATGGCAAAGAACTGTCCAGATACAAACCTAAATTTGTAAATTATAAAGTAGAAAAAGTAGTAAGAAAGCGTACAGAGACAAAATTAAACGATAGGCTTGTTAAAAGGCTGCTTGATTATTTTGTTGAAAGAGAGCGTTACGAAGAAGCCTGTTTCCTTGCACTTGCTGTTTATTCTGGCAGACGCAGAAGCGAACTTTTAAGATTCAAAGTACATTACTTTGACGAAGAGAATCTTATATGCAACGGAGGTCTGTATAAGACTCCAGAAAAGATAGCTTTAGGTGAACAGGACGATTGCGTGAAGAAAGCCTATATGTACGTTTTGGCACCCGATTTTAAACCATATCTTGACATGCACCTTAAAGAACGTGAGAAAAAAGGTTTTCAGTCAGAATGGTTATTCAGTGATACACACTCTGATGGAAGTACCCATTTATCAAAACAGTTTTCTAACAGAGTTAAACGTGAAATTGGTTCATATATAAACATGAAGTTTGATTGGCAGCTTGCTAAAGTTTACTTTAACGAAAGACTGCTTGATTACGGTCTGCCAATCGAAGCTATAAGGATTATTGCGGGAACCAATTACAAATATATAAAAGATTATAATGTTGAAGAAAACGATGAATTTTTAGGAAATTATTTCACAAGCGAGGGGATACTTCTTACACAGGGATTGAAGAAAGTATAATATTTGAAGTAGGTGATTTATATGGCTGATTTTATTGCTCAAATAAAAGCACAGGTAAACACCAAGAGCTTCCAGTCGGAATTAAGAAAGTTAGCTAACGAAACACCTGTTGATGTTAAAACAAAACTTGTGCTGTCAGATATTGACACAAACGGTATCGAGAGTAAAGTACAATCAGCACTTGATAGACATAAATTCACCATAAGCATATCAAACATCAAGTTTGCTGGAAGCACAGCCCATCTAGGCGATACCGTAAACAGTGCTTTAGCAAAACAGGTACAATATAAAATTGACACACGGCAGATTGATGCGTCAATTTCAGATATAACTAAAAAGTTCAATAGATTAAACTCTGGTAAATTCACGTTTAACACCGGAGATGCAGAGTCAAGACTTGAATCTATTGGGGCAGACCTTAAAGAAATTCAAGCTATCCGTGACAGGATGGATTTTGAAGATGAAAAGGAACTGGTTGCAAGTTACGCCGAGATAAACAAAGCAATCAAAACGGCTAAGAATGAGTTAAAAGAACTTGCTGATGTTTCTGAAAAACTTGCAAATGCTGATGATATAAGTGCATTTGGAAGTAAACTCACCCTTTGGAAAGACAACAATTCAAAGGCAATGGGGCAGTTTGGAAGTTCTGTTGAAGCACTTGAAGCTAAATTCAGAACACTTGCATCATCTGGAAAGATGACAAGTTCGCAGCTTCAAGGACTTGAAAAAGAACTTAAAAATATTGATATGGCTGCAAAGGCAGCAGGTGTAAGTGGTAAATCATTCGGACAGGTATTCAAAGAATCTCTTGGAAAACTGACTGGATATTTCACAGCGTATGAAGTAATCATGCGTGTGTCACAAGCCACAAAACAGGCTGTTCAGACAGTTGTTGAACTTGATGATGCACTTGTGGATTTACAGAAAACAACTACTGCATCTGCCGATCAGCTTAATAAGTATTACTATGATGCTAACGACATAGCGAAACAGTACGGTGCTACCACAAAGGATATTATTCAAAGTACCGCAGATTGGAGCAGATTAGGTTTTAATCTGCAAGATTCTCAGACTATGGCAAAGGTCGCTTCACAGTTCAAATCTATTTCCCCTGGAATGGATATGGAAACTGCTACAAGCGGTCTTGTAAGTATCATGAAAGCCTTCGGTATTTCTGCCGAGGACGCACTTGACGGAATTGCATCAAAGATTAACAAGATTGGTAATACTGCTGCCACAAGTAATACTGAAATCGTAACAGGTCTTGAAAAATCTTCTGCTGCTATGGCTGCTATGGGAACATCATTTGATGAAACCGTGGCTTTGTTCACAGCGGGTCAGGAAATCATTCAAGACAGTTCAAGAATGGGTAATGCTCTTAGAACCGTTGGTATGCGTCTAAGAGGTTACAATGAAGAAACAGAAGAATTAGATGATGGGCTTAAAAACATCGCCGGTGATCTGTACGACTTAACAACTGTTGCAGGTAAGGGTGGTGTTTCCATATTTACAGATGAAACACAACAGCACTATAAGAGTGTTTATCAGTATCTTGGCGAGATAGCTGATAGATGGAATGAACTGAGCGAAGTTCAAAGACAAGGCTTCCTTAATAAAGCATTTGCTAAGACAAGGGCTTCTGAGGGTGCAGCTATCATAAGCAACTTTAAAGCTGCCAGAAAAGCCATAGATGATATGGCTCATTCTGCAAACTCAGCCAATGACGAAATGGAAGTAATCACTGGTTCATTGACTTACAAACTCAATGCTCTTAAAGAAACAGGTGTCGGTATTGCACAGAATCTTTTTGCAAGAAAAGATGTCGGAATCATAATTACCGGTGCGACCAAAATACTTGAAGTCATTGATGCACTGACGGATAAGTTAGGACTGTTTGGCTCTTTGGCAGCAGGTGTCATGATTGGCGACCTTGTAAAGAATTTCTCTAAACTATCTGGTGTAGCTACTGCTGTTAAAACATTAGGTGGTGCCTTTAACACTCTTAAACTCACGGCTTCTATTGCGTCCACAAGCGGGCTTGGTACAGCATTCACAGAACTTGCGAGTGCGATAGGTGTTTCAACTACTGCTCTCGGTGTATTTGCAAGTGCGACTGGTGTACTTGTAGGTGTCCTTGGTGCTCTTGCTCTTGATAAGTTAATTGTCAACGCAAGTGAAGCCAATGACATAATGAGCGAAAGTGCTGATAAGTTTAAGTCAGCAAAGGATAACGTAACCTCTTTAAGAGAGGAGCTTAGAAACAACAATCAAGCCATCAGAGAACTCAATGATGGCACACCTCTTACATTCGTTGAACAAGATGAACTTGCAAAGTTAAAAGAAACAAACGGCGAATTAAGAGAAAGCATAAAACTTGCGAATGAGCAACAGGAAGAATCCAGAAAACAATTAGCAGAGGATTCATTAAGTGCATACAGGAAAAACTTCAAAGAACTTGTTGACGAGCAAAAAGTAGCAAGCAGACTTGAGGCACCTGATCTGTTCCTTGACAGTTCAAGCATGACCAATCTTACAGATACGATTGCCATGCTTAGGCGTATCGAGGAATTAAGAGAAAGTTCGGGTGACGAATTTGCCTATGCAGATGTTTATAAAGAGGGAAAAGAATCTCTCCGTGAACAATTATCTCTTCTGGCTGAATACAAGAAGAATCTCGAAGATGCCAAAGAATACGGAACCATAACTCCTGAACAAGAAAGTGCATTGAAAGAAATCGGTGCACAAATGGATTTCATCTACAAAGAGTTAGGTGATATTACATGGCAAGCACAAAAACTTGATGCTTTCTTTGGCGTTGACAGCATGAATGCATTAAAGAATGAACTTGTTGATTTGTCAAAATCTGGCAAGCTGACTATAGATGCATTCAGTGTTGATAAATACAAGCCGATACAGGACTTCCTTGATTCTATTGGAATGGATTGGCAATCGTTTATAGATGATATAAATGCCGGTGCAATTGATGTTGATTCTATGCAAAGGCAGATTAAAGAAGCCTTTGCTACAGATGAAACATCTAAACAATGGAACGATTTCCTTGCTGGACTTACAGACGAGGATATTGAGATAATTTATGAACTTATGAAATCTGGTGGTGCTGACAGTTTCAGCATACAGGATTTTAAAGATTATCTTGATAATCTCAACAAACAATCTGTTAATATTCCTGTAAAATTCGACTTTGAAGCGGAAGCGAAAAAGGTTGCAAATGTTTCAACTGCATTGGCAAATTCTTTATCGAATACTGGAATATCAATCATTGACAGTGAAGATACAAAGAGCGACCTTACAAATATCCGCCAGACATATGGTGAGTTAAAGGGTTATGATGAATCTAAGCTGTTTGAGAATACTGCCAATGGCATTCATCTTAACCGTGAAGAACTTCGCAAGTTAAATATAGAATACGAGAAACAGAATAAATCAGTTTTAAGCAAAGAACTTATGTCTGCTACGATGGAGTACGAGAAACAAAATCGTGCACTCATGAAGATTGCCAACACCCAAAGCGTTGAATACGAGAAACAGCTTGAAATAGTTGAGGGTGCCAAGGCAGAAGTTGATGCTATCAACTTGAAAATCTCTGCTTATAACGGGCTTACTTCTGTCTATAAGAAATATCAAGATTCTTTATCTCTTGCCGATGAAAGAGCAGGATATGAAGCCATCAATTCTGGTTATGATTCTGTTAAGAAACTCATAGCACAGGGTTGGGCGGGTGACGAAGAAGTAAGACAGTATGTTGACCTTCTTACATCTGGCAGTCAGCAGGACTGGTCAGCCCAGGAATTAGCAAAGAGATTCAAAGAACTTTCAAAGAATAAAGTAGCAGGAAAATTCAAAGTAACTGATTTCTTTACTGTTGATGATGATGACAACAGTACATCAAAGGGCATCAAAAACTTCTTTGATGCTATTATCGCAAAGCAGAAAGAAGTTGGTGAAAATTGGGTTCAGCTTACTGGCGAGAAATACGAATTTAATTTTGATAATCAAAAAGTTGCAGACGCTTTAGGCGTTGATATTGAACTTGTCGAGCAACTTGTCAAAGCAGGTTCAGAAGCGGGACTTTCACTCAACATGAATGATGCAGTTGAAGTGATGGCAAATCTCAGCGAGAAAATCAGAGAGTCCGATGCAGAACTTGAAAAGTTAGGCAAAAAACCTGTAAAGGTAAATTTTGATACCAATGATTACGATTCTGAGATTTCAAAACTTCAAGGTAAATTATCAAAACTAGATGAAGGAAGCAAGACTTATGAAAACGTAAGTCTGAAATTGCAGAAACTTGTAGAACTTAAACTAGAAGCCGAACAACCGGCATATATGAAACTTGATGTTTCCGCATTTGAAGGTTCTGCAAAAACTGCGCTTACCGCTTTGCAGGAATATGGAAGGGCGGTAGAGAATCTTAACAGGCAAAAGATTCTATCTCCAAAAGCTGATACAACCGAACTTAGAAAAGCAGTCCATGAAGCTGCTAAAAATATAAAGAAACTCAGTGATGAAGAAAAGCTGAGTATCGGCATTGATCCGTCATGGGATTTAAAGACCATCAAAGAGAAACTACAGACAGGTGAAATCACAATTCCGCTTACTGCTGATACGGAACAGGTTAAAGAGTCTGTTCGTACAATGATAAGCGAATTGCAGAATTATGAAATATCTTTTAAGACTGTTGATGATGGCAGTATAAAGATGTTCATAAATGAGATTGATTCAAGCAATCCTCAGATTTCTGTCGGCGTTTCTGGTATGGATGAAGTCGAAGAGTACAGAAAACTCATTAAAGAGATTCCAGACGGAAAGAATGTTAATGTTGTCGCAAGCACGAAGGGCGACAAAGAAGTTAATACTCTTACAAAAGATGTCAACAAGGTACCTAACAGGAAAATAGGAGTCAAAGCCGAAACCAAGGGCACAAAATACGTATCTAATCTGCACAAGGCTGTTGCTAATCTGAATAGCAAAACTATCACTGTGACCACTAATGTACGTGGTGCGGGTGAAATTGCCAGTCTAAAGCGTTTGTGGTCTGACATTCGCAATAAGAATGTTACACTCACGACTACAACAACAAAAGTCACGAGATATAAGAATATCGGAACTGTACAGGCTTATGGTTCTGCAAGGAATGGTAATGCTTATGTCCGTGGCAAATGGGGGATTCCAAGGAAATCTCATGCTCTAGTCGGGGAGCGAGGTCGTGAGATATTCGTAAATCCGAACAATGGCACTTGGCAGACTGTGGGTGATGCGGGTGCCGAATTTATCGACCTTCCTAAAAACGCAATTATATTCAATAATAAGCAGACAGAACAGTTATTGAAATATGGCAGAATACAAAGCCGTGGTAAAGCGTTCGCTGGTGGTACTATCGGAGATGGCTCATTTGTTGACGTAACAACAAAGTCTAAAACTAAATCGAGTTCAACAAAGAAATCAAGTTCAAAATCTTCTACCGATAAGAAAGTAGAAAAAGCAGCATCATCAGTAGAAAAAGCGTCAAAGACTTCTGAGAAAGCTACAAAGGAAAACAAGAGTAATCTTGAAAAGTTTCAGAGTTGGGTAGAAAAATTTATCGACTGGATAGAAGTCAGAATAAACTATACTACCAACAAGATTGAGAAATTCGTTGCACATGCAGAACTGGCAACGGAACGTGGCAATTATAATTCTGCTTCTAAGAATTATAGAAAAGCCATGAACTCAACTTACACTCTGATGGATGAAGAACAAAAAGCGTCTGCGAAATATCAGAAATTTGCAAATGATATTTTAAAGAAAGCTGTTTCTACGGGTGCTCTCAGCAGTGGTCAGATTGAATCAATAAAGAAGAAAGTAGCTTCTGGCAGTATAAGTATAGAGGACTATTCCGAACAGGTAAGAGGTGTAATATCCGAATATCAAGAATGGGCTGAAAAAGCCAAAACCGCAAAAGACGCTATTACTTCTCTCCAATCCAATATCGACAGCTATATTTCATCCCTTAAAGAACTTCGTGACACTCAAAGGGATGCTAAGATTGGAAACATTGAGAATCTTACATCTATTGGCACAAGCGGAAATACCACAGAATATAATACGCAAGTAGCCAATAGTCAACTTACATTCACTAATAGTCAGCTTAATAAACAGGCTGCTGCTTATGCTGAATCTACAAGAAATGTCGCATCAGATGTTAATGCTATTGGCAAGCAAGCGACAAAGTATGTAAATGCCGATAAAAAAGGTGCATCTAAAGCATATAAATCTGTACTTAACAGGATCAAATCAAGAATCGCAAAGAAACTTGATATTTCTTCTAAAGATTTAGGTGCAGTAAAGAAACGTAACTCTACTCTGTATAACAGGCTTGTTGCATACAACATGGCTCTTGATAATCTTGAAATTGCAAGAATGGAAGAATCCATGCAATATGCGGAAGCCAGTGCGGAGATTTATTCTAATATAGCAGAAACCTATTCAAACAGGGATAAGGTTTCTGAAAACAATATAAGTCTGTATCGGGCTATGGCAGATAATGCAAGCGGGGTATCAAGTAAGAATG
>Ga0326511_10001407_pt1 | contig 19912 bp, 22 predicted proteins | sample 0_2496_0518_D_FD_203701 | JGI IMG/M metagenome (GOLD analysis project Ga0326511, IMG submission 203701) | Bovine rumen microbial communities from UC Davis, California, United States - 0_2496_0518 | ecosystem: Host-associated > Mammals > Digestive system > Stomach > Rumen | place: USA... | reverse complement strand
CAAGCCACGTATTAACATCTGTGTATGAGTTATCTTTAACGCGAATTGCTCCCGAGGTATCGCAAGCGCAAGTTAAATTTACATTTTCGCTCCCTGCTTGTGATGCTGATGCAGATTTGTAAGCAGAACATAAAAGCCCATCAAGTGGGGTTGAGCTTGAGTCTGGTTTTGCGACAACTGGTTTTATAGAATCGGTGTTCATGTAATTATAATTTGACATATACGCCCACGATAAATCAGAAATCCTCACCATCGCCCTATCCACTGTCAGCACCCCACTCGTCACATCCAGCGTACCACCATAGACAGTCCCCGCCTCAGACGGGAAGGTGATGTCGTAGGTCTGTCCGGAGTAGGGTTCGTAGTCGGTGGCGGTGGAGCCGAGTTCGAGCTGAGGATTCAGTCCTTCTGTTGTTAATCCTGTTGCCCAAAGACGTATCACGCCGACAACATCCGAAACAGGAGAATATGTCACATATCTTTGGGCAATATCTGCTTGTGCTAATACAACACCATTGTTAGTGTAATCAACGATTCTAATGGATGAAACATCTTTCTCAACGGAAAAAGTATAGGTTACCCCGCTTTTGAAAACAAATCCATCTTCCTTGTAACACCATATGTAATTTGATGACAATGTGTTGATTTTACTCGGGTCACATAAATTCTTCCCGCACCTCGTCACCTTCGCCGCTGTCCATCCTGTGATGGGCCTGACATTATCCGGACTCGGGTCTCCGCTTCCTGCCTGTACCGGCTCGATATGCACAAGCACGTCTTTCATGGGGATGTTGTCTGCGCCGTCAGGGAAAGACGCGATTGCTCCGGTGGCAGTGTCAGTGGCGAAAGCGGCATAAATCTTGCGATTAAACTCATTGGGGTCGATGCTCTCCGCGCTTGCCGCCGCCTCACTTGCCGACTGTGCCGCCGCATCTCTGGCAGATTCCGCATCGGTCTTTGCGGACAGAGCCGCCGCCTCACTTGCCGCCGCTTCGTCTGCTTTGGCGGTTGCCGTTCCCGCCTTTGCAGTCGCTGTCTGTGCGCTCGTGCCTGCGGATGTCGCCGCCGCGGATGCCGTGTCCGCACTTGTGCTTGCTTCCGATGCTTTGGTGGTTGCCGTATCTGCCGCTGTCACGGCCTCAGAGGCTTTACTGGTTGCTGTCTGTGCCGCCGATGCCGCCGTAGCCGCAGAACCGGATGCGCTCGTAGCCGATGCCGCCGCCTGCTCTGCGCTCTGTGCCGCTGACTGTCCTACCGATGCATAGTCAGCCATCAGCTCGGCAAATTCTTCCTCCGTGCCACTGTATCCTTTGGATTTTGCGTATCCATAGGCTGTGGCGTGTCCCAAGTTTTTCTCCATACTTTACACCGCCTCCAAAATCAAATCACCATCTACAAGCCGGAAGTCAACGTCAACGTTGCTTGTCCGCTCGTAGATCAAATCACCGTTGCTATCGATGTAAAAAAACATGTATCCGCTCTGTCCTGCCGCCTGCTCCGCCCTGTCAGCGTCCCGTGCGGCATTGGTGGCGGATGCCTGTGCAGATGCCGCAGACTGACTTGCGCTTGCCGCTGACTGGCTCGCAGAGGATGCCGATGTCGCCGCATTGGACTCCGACTGACTTGCCGCTGTCTCGGATGCCCGTGCCGCATCCCGTGCGCTCTCAGCCGCTGTCTGCGCGTCCTGTGCCGCCTGTGCCGATGCATCCGCATCAATCACGTCCTGACCTGTCTGCGTGACCGCATCATTGAGGGCGGCAATCGCCTGCGTGATGATGTCCTGTTGTACCGGGGTCGGTTCCACGTCTGAGGGCTTCGGGCGCTCCTTAACAGGAATCTTGATCGTATATACCGTGCGTCCGTCCGTTGCTTCATCATGCAGGTAGATGTAGCAGACGATTGCTTTCGCCACCTGAAAGAGTTCGTCAGGGATTTCGACCACTCCGTCATGTCCGAGCATGGTCATGGTCTGGGAGCCGTCCACGGTGGCAAAATGCGCCTCGAAAACATCCGGCAGAGTGATGCCTGTGATACTGAGGGCCTGTCCGTAGTCGTACTGATGCCTGGGCTTCGTGATCATTTGTGTGTAGTTGTCAAAAGTTACATCAATGATGTGGAGCATAATCAGCCCTCCTCCATCTCCGCCTCATGTGTGTAGCACTGCCTCGCCAGAAGCACACCGTCAGCCTGGATCAGGTCGCATGTGTGCATCGGCAGTGCTGAGATTGCCGCCGCCGCGAGGACAGCGTGATACTTGGACTCCGCTTCGTTGCGGTTGTCATAAGCAAAGACCAGATTGCCGACTGTGCCGTCGGTGTTGGTCTGGATTTCGATTACAAGATATTTCACAATTTAACTCCTTATGCGCAGATGTATGTGATTCGCGTGTGAGCGTTGACTATGGCGGCACTTGAATAATCACCGTATGCATACACCGTGACGGCCCCGTTAGTGTTGACGGTAATTCTCGCCGACTTACTGGCGCCAGTGCCAGAAGGCTCGAAGATAAAAACATCTTCTGCCTTCGTCGGCCTGTATTCCTCCGGGATCGTACCAAGTGCAACGGTGGCATTTGGCAAAGCCTTGAGTGCTCCGATGGTCAACGTCACGATTTTGCCAACCTTTACAAGATTGATTGTATCGCCGCTGGTGTATGCGTAAGACGCATTCAGAGCGACGGTTGTACTTTTTGTTACCAGTTGTTCTGTGATTTTCGCCAACAGCTTCTTCAGATTAAGCACGCAACCACCCCCTATTCGATCACATCATTCAGTATGCCCAGTGTTGTCAGTGCCGCTGTCAGATCATGATCCACGCCGCTTTCTGCACTGGTATCCAATGCCAGTTTTCCTAAATCAACGGTGGGGAGATTGTCAAGATACTCATAATCGTATTTCTCAACGGTCTCGCCACCGTCTTGTGTAAAGCCTCTTATCATATCTCCTCCTATTCGATCACATCGTTCAGGATGCCCAATTCTGTCAGCGCAGCGGCAAGATCACCATCCGTTGTGCCTTGTGCAGCATTTGCATCAAAATGCAGGAGCAAATCGTCATCAGTTGTAATCTCAAGTGCGTTTTTTCGATTCGTTGCGCTTGTGCCTGTACCTATGAGAAATGCAACAGTCGCTCCCGATTTCTGCTCGTTATATCTCCCTATCGCCGTTTGCGCCGACGGACTTCCGGCGGGGCGTAAGACATCTACTAGCAGATAGCGTCCTATGCCGATCGCACTGTTTGTTTTCGTTTCAACACTCGTACCGATCGTAACGGATTCGAGACCATACGGACTGTTCAACTCTCCGATTGATATGGACCGCGGACTGTTGGCAGAACGCAGAGTTCCAATCGCAGCACTGTACACACTGTCAGTTGTCGCCAGTTCCAACACCCAGTCCTGTGTTGGAAGTGTCTGAACAATTACCGATGTATTATTGTCCGGATTAATTGTAGGAAGAGGTAAAACTTTTTCACCTGTGCCCACGATGTATGCGTCAACAACTTCGCTTACGGTGTAGTTTGTATAAACGATCGGATTGGTTCTGGTTCCTTCTATTACTAGAGAAACATGAGCCTTTCCATCATCATATGTATTGAAATTACTGACACGAAAGACTGTTTTACCGGCCGCATTACTAGCCTTCATCAAAGAGGGTTCAATCTGAAGGTAACCACTATCTGTACCAATGGTAGATGTTTCACCGAAACTTGCCAGAGTCTTGGTACCATTCCTGACATCAAAAGAATTTGCATCGATGAAAGTATTCTTGACGCCCTGTGGAACTTCCGATGGCAGGTATGTTTCGCCACTCGACATGTCAGCGATCATGATGCCGCTGGAATCTCTGGAAAGGTAATTGGTCGCAGTTTTTGCCGCATCATCTACAGCCCGTGACTGTTCCCTTGTCAGTCCGCTCAACTCCGAGTAACTGGCATCGACTGCGCTCTGCCCGGTACCCGATATAGGAGTACCACGGTTCATAGTGTAGGTGATGTGAGATACGATGCAGTTATAAGTGCCTTTGCTGTCCTCGTAGGAAATCATATCCATCGGCTGGAGGAAAGGAACACTCTGCACGGTAGCTTCGAAAGGCCTGTACGAAAAACCTTTGATAGTATTCCACACGTTGGATAAAACCAGATCGTGTAAATCCTGCAAGATCCCACAGCCTGAAAAGTCGATAGGATAAGTAGTATCACCTACTATGTATGTTTCTTCAGCCGCACCATAGCGGATCCCCGTGATGGTCAGATCCTTGTCGTCAATCTCATGCGTATACCGGTTCGCGGCTGTTAATGTAAAACCGGACGGCGTGTACCATCTGAATACCAGTTCGCCGTTTTGATTTATTTGAGCGCATGTACCAGTAAGAAATGCCGCCCACTGTATAAGATTTCTGTAAGACGTTACATTGTCTGTATACGGTGCAGCCACATAGTAAAGACTGTTGGGGAAAAGCGAAAGATCTGTACCAAGAGGCACGCGGCATATCTCACATGTACGCTCCACCAACAGACGTAGCGGTATTGGAAACGCATACAACTCCCAGTCAACAGGCTGGTCAAAGCGGGTCATTCTGTCGAGTGCTGACAGCTTGATTACAGACCTCTTACTGGGACTTTTATCCGTCAAAAAGTATCCCACATCTATCCAGGATACAGGATCGTCAGTGCTCCAGTCCTTTACACCCAGTTCTACATGTATTTCTATACCGTCAAAATTGGTATTGTCGAAGGCACCATCGCTGTTCCTCAGACTGAGGTTCAGTTCGGATGCGATGGCCGCGCCAAGTTCCACCCTGGAACCGGACATCGAGTAACTGTCGATTGACAGCCCGCCCTCAACAATATCCGCCTGTGTGATCTCAACATCTTCGTAGGCTTCTGTCGTGAGCACCTCTCCCCAGATAGGGAAGAAGAAGTTTTTCATCACAGTTCCGGTTTCGGTGACGACACCGTCAAGAGTATTGATGGTGCCGTCATCGTGTACAATACTCGCCCTGCCTGCTGTCGAGGAAAGGGTGGCCCTCATGACCTGCCTGTGGCCATCCATGAACAGCTTCCGGACAGCTTCTGTCGTATTGATCATCTGTCACCACCTACCTCAATGATGTTGAATGCCACATTCTCCCACAGATCCATCGCCGCGTTATACATAGGTGCCGAGCGGTCGCCGACGTAGAATTTGCAGGTACGGTATCCGCCGTTGAGTCCGTCCAGATAGTTCACCGTGATGTATTCCGGATTGAACCTCTGCAGGATGGCAGACAGCTGTGCTGTGGAAACATTCGCCCACTCCAGTTCCAGCTTCACGCATTGTCCGATGCGGTTCTTGTGCATCACCACATCCTCGGTCCTGCCTGCGTCGGGATCTGAGACGTCGTAAAGCTGGTAGACGTATTTAGAGGGACACTGGACAGCGTGTCCGTCTATGCTTTTGATCGGATTTGTATCTGCCATGTGTCCCTCCTGTTAAGTGCTTATGGGGATGATCGTTCTGCCATCCCTTCTGTTTTTCCTGCCTGCCGCTTTGACAAAACTATTTGCTGTGATCTCTACAGTCGAGTCCTTGTCAAGAATCTGCTGCAGAAGATCGTTCTGCTCACGCAGCAACTGGTTCTGTCTCTCTGTGGATGAGAGCATCGCCGTCCTGATCGCTTCATAAGAATCGTCCCTGGGAGCAGCAGGCTCCTGCGTCGGCATGTTGCCGAGAAGAGATGCCAATTCCTGATCAGACCGCGCTCCTGTGTAGAGGATGGCCGTGCTGAGAGCGTTGGTGCTGTCTGCCATCGTGTGGGCAAGTGCTCCGACTGCAGCACTGGCTGTCTCGGCCAGTGCGTTGCGGACCGATGCGTACATGGTGGCCGCCAGCTGTGAGCGGTTCAGGACTTCCGTCCTGCCGCCTACGTGACCCACAAGTTCCGGACCATTTTCGCCTGCAATGAACATTGAACCATGTACGGTTCCTCCGCCTGCATACTGCGGGATGTCTGACCAAGCACCGTGTTCGAAGATACCGCCAAGTGCTCTGCCGCCGGGATTGACATTTACATTACCCATCTTCTTGAGGGCACTCATAACATTGCTGATCTTGCGCTGCAGGGCATCCAGCTTGCTCGTACCACTCGTGGTAACGGTGACAGTGGCTGTTCTGGAGTAGATGCCGTTATAAGAATCTTTTGTATTAGTAAAGCCTTTGGTCGTCTTACCATAAGTCGTCTTAGTTGCCGAGTTACTGGTGATCTGCCGGTACCATGTCCAAACATCGTCGAACGACTTTTTATTCTTACCGGTAATCGTTTTCTTTGCGCTGTTGTCGGTAATCTGCCTGTACCAAGTCCAGACATTGTCAAAAGATTTTGTATCCTTGCCTGTGATTGTCTTCTTAGCAGTATTTGTGGCAACGCTGTTAAACGATGTTTTCACAGTCGTGAAAGCTTTTGTCTCGATACCGGAAAGGGTCTTCGTTGCTGTGGCATTCGTAAGGCCAGTATATGTCTTTCTGGCATTTGTAAACGACGGTGCTTCTCTACCTGTGATACTCTTTGTTACTGTGTTGTCTTTGACTTCTTCGTACTTCTTTTTGCTTGTATTAAAGAGTGTTGTTACACCCGCAGTGAGTGTTTTTTCTGCACCACCATCCACAAGTCCGTCAAAAGCCTCTTTGCCTTTAACAAAAGAAGGTTTCTGCTTGGCAGTGAGTTCTACGGCCACCTGTTTTACACCACCTGCAGTTTTCTTCAATTCGCCGACAGGATCAAATCCTTTAATGGCCTGCACTATGGGATCCGTAATATTTTTCTTCACCCAACCGAAAGGATCGTTGAAGAAATCTTTGATGCCTTTCAGGAATCCGTCGATAACATCTTTTCCGATGTCCTGCATGACCTTGGAAGGAGAATTGATCTGGAAGTTTTTCTTAAAACCGTCGATGAAAGGTTTGACCACATTCGTCCAAATCCAGTTGCCAATTCCCTTGACGCCATCCAGGATTCCGTCCAGAATTCCCTCGATGACTCCGCCCCCGGCGGCCTTGGATTCTTCGATATGTCTCCCGAAGTAGTCGGCTATATCTTTAAAGAATTGTTGTACAAGATCATCGATACCCTGGGATAAGTCGATAGCTGCCGTAAGAGCCGCTCCGATCATACCGCCTAACGAGCCGAACACGCCTTTAAAGTCGTAACCTTTAAAGGCTTCTTTCACGCCGTCCACAAAGTCTTTCGGCAGTGCTCTCCAGTCGATTCCTTTAATAGCACCCGTGATAGTGTCGAAGAAGGCTTTCTGGATTCCGGAAATGAATCCTGTCAGATTGCCCCAGTCGAATTCCCGGAAAGCTGACTGGATCCCGGATGTGACGAACTTCCCAAGGCTGTCCCAATGAAACTCTTTGACAAAAGTATTAACGAAGATGAACGCGGTATTGAGTGCCTGTCCGATTGTTTTGCCTACAGACTCAGAGAGTCCCTCTGTTTCGAGGAAACCATTCAGGAAGGTAGCGAGACTCTTGGCGATCCTTCGTGCAGAATTCTGGATATCACCCCACGGGATGTCATCGAGAGCCTTCTTCAGCTTCTGTCCTACGAGTTTGCCAACCTCTGTAAAGTCGGCATCCGCCCAGGCCTTCTTCAGCATCTCGGCGAGATCCATGACACTGCTGTCGATAGGCAGTGTTTCGAACATGTCACCGTATCCTGTTCCGCCACCGGCTCCTCCACCGGCTCCTCCACCACCTCCGCCTCCGGAACTCTTCTTGTCTTTCTGGCCGAGGATGTTCAACTCATCGAAGCCGAGGGTGTATCTCTTGATCTCGTCGGCGGCCTTCTTAGCCGCTCCTGACGCGCCTTTACCCGCATCCGATGCCGCGCCCTTCCAGGTGGCCGAAACCTTCTTGGCTGCCACGTAGGTGCTTTTGCCAGAGAGTCTCGCAAACAGCTGATTGATGAGGTTGAAGAGTGCTACGATCTTATCTGCGATAAAGTCGATCGCAGGGGACAGCGCATTGATCAGGGGCGACGCCATCGCCGCAAAAGAGTTGCTGACATACTGGGATGCTGTGGCGATCCTGTCCATCGATGACGCGAAACCGTCGCCAACAGTCTGAGACCAGTAGTACAGATTTTCAAGCCCCTGGCTCATACCTTCGGTGAACAGCTTGATCACGCTCCGGAAGAGCCTGAACTTGGCAATGCGGACCAGGCCGGAGAACAATCCGCCGAGGCTGGCTGTTGCATTCTTAACTCCGCTTGCCAGACGTGAACCGATCAGCAGAGGAAGCTGCATCATCTTTTCAGACATTGCCGAAAGCCCTGGAACCACCTGACCTGCAACAGAGGAGCCAAGAGAAACGAGGTTCTTTGCGAGTCCCTTGATAGCATTTCCCGCGTTACCAGCAAGCTGCTGCATCAGCGAAAGCTGATTGTTGACAGCCTGTGTCTGAGGAGATCCGCCAAGATCCACGGCAGACTGGGAAGCCGCCTGTGTAGGACTCTGTGTAGCGGATGTTCCGCCTGCATTCTGCGGCATGGTGATGTTGGGGATATTGACATTCTGAAGCCCCTGGAAACTCTGAAGGGCATTTCCAAGGTTCGTCAGATTGGCAATGCTCTGAGGAGAGATACTGGCCGCAGCACTGCTCAACTCCGTCACTCGCTTTGTCAGGCTTGGAGGGATATTGACCTTGCCCATATTACCGAGGTTTGACAGAGCCTTCGTCAGCTTTTCCAGCTTCGCAGCGTTGTAGCTTGTCAGGTTGTTCAGAACCTCGTTCAGCTTCGATAACTGAGTGGATGTGTTTCCCAGCTTCAGTCCACCGGATACAGCCTTCTTTACCCTCTCAAGACTCGATGCAAGGGAGTCAAGCTGTTTGGCGGCATCGCCTGATTTTACAGATATGTCAAAACTAAGGGCTTCCATGTCCGCCATCGATGTCACCTCTTTCCTTTTCCAGGAACTGTTTGTTTATTCGCTCGACCATCGCACGGAACCGTGCCCTGGTTTCTTCGGCCTTGCGCTTTGCTTCTCTCTCTTCCCTTGCCTTCTTCTCTTCCTCGTTGATGGGGAGAGGTTCCTTCATGTAGGGTTTTGGTCTTGAAGGCTTGAATGCCCTGTAAACAGGAGAGACATTGACGAGCGCATCGTAGATATAGACACCCTGAAGCCAGAGGAAGTAGTTCTGCTTGTCTTCTCGCTGCTCGTTTGCCAGCCTGTATGCGATGACCAGTGTGCTGTCCTGATCCCAGTACTGTTCCGGTGTCATGCCGATACTGAGGTAGAAGGGGAAGGCCTCCTCGAACCTTTTTGTGTAACGAAAACGGGGACGACGGTATCGTCCGCCGCCCCCGTAAGATCTGGACGGCGAACTCGTTACCAGTTCGCTGCCCACTCGATTTTTCCCGAATCTTCACCCGGATCAGCCATGAGGGCTTCGATAGGCTCGTTGTACATTTCGATGAGTTTCGCGATCAGCTTCTCCTTGTCAGGCATCGCTGCGTAAATCTCCTCGATGCGGTCGTTTTTCTCGAACCTGTGGTGTGCCAGGAATGCGCCGGAGAAAAGCTGCAAGATCATCATCGGCTTGTCGCCGACCTCGCTTCCTACGAAGCCATTCTCTTCCATTGTCCTGACTGTACGTCTGGTGAATTCCAGGACATACTCTCTGCCGTCATAGTTGAATCTCAGCTGTTTAGCCATTGCTTACCTCCAATTCTTCAAATTGAGTTATGTGTTATCTCAGCCTTCGGGGAAGGACTCACTGATCACGGTGGTGGGAGCGATGGTGATGCTCATACCGCGGACCTCGTTGACTGCTCCGCCGGTGATACGGACAGAGAGCAGTCCCTTGAATGAGAATTGTCCCTCGGAGCCTGTAGGCGTGACCGTGCCGCCGGACTCAGTACCGCCGAACCAGACAGCGAAGGGGGTCTCGACACCGTCGAGAGCCTTGAGAGCCTGGTAGTCAGCCTTGTCATAATTGGCGTTGAACTCCATGCCCTCGTTGTTCTGGATACCGAGGATGAAGGTCCTCATCTTGTCAGAGAGGGTCGTGGTGTCCAGCAGTTCCGGCTCACCACCCAGATCAGGGAACTCGGTGATATCCACCAGCTTCTGATAGGTGGTGGTGCCAGTGCCGGTGCCTTTCATAAGAAAAGTCTTGTATGTAGAAGTGTACATAACTACCTCCTGTAGAAGAATCTCCCGTCAGTCGCCACCCTGTAGGTCAGGGCAAGACGATAGATTTCGGGATTTGCATGTGTCCTGATCGGCAGTACAGCCTGCCGACGGAAATTTTTTGGAGTGAGGAGACCGTCGATGAAGTCGGCGATCTGCCTGCACTCCCTTTTCCGTCCGGTCTTCAGGTTCGAATAAACATTAATGCTGAACACGACGATGGCAACTTCATAGTTGCCGCTGTTCATGTACCTGGCAAACGTGGTATTGTTGCTCATCTCGATCGAGACGTGGGGAAAGTTCGCCGGGACCGCTTCGGGATCGTCGGCGACACTGATGCCTGGGAACTGTTCACGCAGGGCTGTCGCAAGGATAGTGAAGACTTCATTCTCAGGATTGATCATGTGAATATCCTCCTTGCGATAGCTGCGAACCGGTTCTCCAGTTCTTCCTTGGTCCGGTACATACACATGTTGGCAGGGTTACCGAAAGTATGTATCTTTCCTCTCTGCCAGCCCTGCGAGATGACCTGTCCGTTCGTACCGGGATCTCCTCGGTAAGTCCATCCCCAGACGTTGCCACCGAGTCCGTACCCGTACTCACCTCTGATCATCCCCAGGCTTCCTGCTTCCGGATGCGTATCGGGATACAGGATACCGGACCCGAACTCGATAAAGAGTGTCGCGTTGCCGATGGCCACGACGGCGACAGTGCTGTCGCCCTTCTGCTGCATCTCGACAGTCACATCATTCGTGCCGTCATAGACAGCTGCCGAAAAGTTCGCGGAGGCAATCTGGACACCCTCTTCGGCGAGTGCCTGCAGGAATTCTTTGCACTTGGCTTCAAAGTCCTGCCGCCAGGTCTTGTACTCCGCGATCGCCTGGTCAATGCCCGCCGGGGAGAGCGTCAAGGTAATGGTCTTACTCATCGCTTACACCCAGCTTCCTGACCGCGTACATGATGTGCGTCAGGTACTTGGAGATGCGCCACACCTTGTAGTCGTACTGTCCTTCCTCCGGAGTGCGGTCGATCCACAGCTTGGAGAACTCATCGATCGGGCAGTCCATGTCATCGGTGACGATGACCAGGTCGTAGTTCTCCTGCTGCCCGAATTCTCCAAGCCATGCCAGCCCCTTACGGGGCGGAGCGACGTTGCACCGCATCTTCACAGGATCCGTGAAAAGGACTTCCTGCTCCCCGGTCTCGAAACCGTCCTCATCCAGGATGTAAGGACCTCTCCCCTTGTAGAGGGCATACCAGATGTCCCTCGTGTTGATCTTCATCAGCCTCATCAGAGCACCCCCGCTGCCGGCGTGATCTGTCTGAGCATGGTCGCAGGGATGTCGCCGTCCTCCCAGTGTCGGCTGATGCCGTTCTCAAGGTGGACGATCTCGCCCTCGGCTCCCTGTCTCAGGTACAGATAATGTGCCATCTGAATCTGCAGGTTGTCGTATTTGGAAGGGAATTCCTCAGGCCAGTCCCCGAAGGGATAGGCCTTTTCGAGGATCTTCTCTTTTGCGAAATCAAGGAAGACGGACAGCATGTCTGTGTCATCTTCCTCAGACAGAGTCTGAAGTGCTGTGAGTTTTTCCTCATCAGTCATGATGTCCGCCTCCTTTCAGTCATTACGGAGTATCCGGAGTCTCCGTAGTCTCGCCACCGACCACTACGACGTTGCGGCCCTGAGGCTTGACGAACTCGGTGGAGATGCCGGTGAACTTGGCGTGGTACCACTCAGGACCGTGGTCCAGGCCGATCTGGCCGAACAGCTGGTACTTGGCACCCGCGCCGGTCTTGGCCAGTTCCTCAAGGAAGAAGTTGCCCTTGCCGGGGACAGGCTGGAAGACGGGAGCGATCACATCGAAGTTGAGCAGGAGAGCGGTACCTGCAGGCAGGTGCTCACCAAGTCTCAGATAAACCTCACCGAGAGGAGTGATCACGCGGTCCAGCTTGATGCCGTTGACCTCTCTTGCCGCAGGGTAGATGGTCATGCCGTTCGCCTCTGCGTCGCCGTTCAGCTGGAAGAGAGTGGTAGGATCGCACCACAGGACCATGCCGTCGATGGGAGCGTTCGCATCGCGGACCTCTGCGAGGCCTTCGGCAACATCCCAGAAAGTCAGGGGTTTGCCTGCCAGCGGGATCTCGTTGGTGTCGATCGCAGCGACCATACCGCGGGTCTTATTGGCCTGGGCGTCAGTGGCGGCCTTCTGATATACACCGTTGATGAAGGTGTACTCGATATTGTTATTGATCTGCTGCATCTTGGCAGCGACCTGGAAGTCCAGTTCGGACATGGGGTTCGCCTGCTGGTTGGCGACGTTCACGCCGGACAGTGTGCCCATGTTGGACTGCTTGGCATAGGAGACGCCGACAGCCTCGTGGAAGATCTGGGTGACATTGGTCTTCTGCTCACGAGTGACAACAGTGGCCAGAGGAGCAGTCAGGGACGCGGTCTCGGAGATCGCAGGCTGTGCAAAAGTATTGCCGGTGGTGTACTCCTGACCGGTAACGAATTCCACATGGTTTGTAGTCTTGGCTCTGCCGCCGATCATGGCGGAGAAAGGTGTGCGGGTGTTACCCTTGTTAAAGAGCATTCCGCTGTAATTCAGAACTCCAAAAGATGTTGCATAAACATCAGGCATAGTTTACCTCCTCAGTTTGCCTGCTCGGCCTGTGCCTGCAGGCGCGTGTAGTAAGCTGCTTCCGCAAAGTTTCCTGTTGCGTTTGCTTCCTCGATCTTCTTGGCATAGTCGATGCCGGTAGTGGAAGCACCCGCCGGGGGACGGGGCGTGTTGCGAAGATTGTCGGCTGTAACCTCCTTCCGCAGGGCTTCTGTACGGGCTGCCATGTTGGCGAGCACCGTGTCCATGTCGCCGTCCACCATCGCAGTAGCAGTGGACTCGGCAAGTTCGGCTGAGAATCCCTGGCCGATGAGGCTTGCTTTCTTCTGTGCAAGGGAAATGGAGCGTTTCAAATCGGCATTCTCCTTCTGGAGATTTGCCATCACCTCTTTCTGCTCCTCTGCGGCAGCCTGCTCGGCTCCCTGCAGATCCCTGAGACGTTTCTTGTACCCGGCCGCTTCGCTGTTCACCTCGGAGAGCCTCTTCTTCAGCTTCTCGATGTCAGTGTCCGGTGCAGGTGCAGGCTTCTGCACTCCCACCTTCGCGCCTTCGAGTGCCGCGGAGATCTCTTCCTCAGTCATACCTTCCTTGTAGGCTTCACCCAGTAAGTCACTTAAATAACTCATCTCGTCCTCCTTGCGTTTTTAGGTCTTCCCTGACCGGCTTAATGTCTGTTTTAAAGGCTTGTCTGCCTGGTGCGATTAAGGACTTCCCTGTCCAATCGCTGAAAGATCCACGTACTGGAGCCAACAGCGGCAGTTTACGTTATTACTCGGATCTGTAAATCCGCCGGGGTACTGGGCGTGGTCACCATCAAAGGTGTAGAACTCCTCTCCCAGCGGCACCACATCTCCCTGCAGGTACTCGTGCGTCTCCCTGACGCGCAGGTCCTGCATTGTCATCCAACGCTTGCCAACGTCGATCCCTGCCTCTTCAGAGGCATGGGTGGCAGTTGTATAGGCGGCCGCCTCGTAGACCCTGTGGGCCTCGCTTTCGGCCAGTGTCCGGAGCCTGCCGTCGGCACCGTCGGCGATGTGGTCCTCTACACGGTCCTCGAAGGTCTTGCCGTCGAACTTCGTGTAGATGATCTCAAACATCTCGTCGATGCTGTCTTCTACATCGACATCCAGGGCTTTTCCTGTGTCGGACACTCCCTGCCTATAAGCCAGGATGAGGATGTCAAGAAGGTCTTCCGAGACCTTCTCTGCCTGCTTCTTCCGGTCTCCGTAGTACTCGGATTCGGACTCAGAGTAAGATTCACCTATGAGAGCATTTATCTCATCGAAAGGAAGCAGTGCCATCTCTTCACCCAAATAAAAATGGGACCACGGATAAGAGAAGAAAGGAAAATACAAAAAGAAAACTCCTCTTATCCACGGTCCCATTGGACCAGCTGACGCATTTCGTCAGCCTTTCATCTTCATTTTACGCCGTATCTCTACGATCGTTACTTTTCCCTGTTCTATCAGGATCTCCACCCGGCTTCCGTGCCTCAGAAGATCCTGGATCTTCTCCACCATCTCCGGTGTCAGAATCGCCTTCATCAGCACCTCCCTGCTGTGCCATCATCTCCTGCATCTTCTTCTCCTGTTCCTCCGCGTACTCCATCGAGATTTTGTAGGCGAGGTCAGGGTCCGGGAACATGCCGCAATGCTCGAAGGCCAGCTTCGGGTGGATCTTCGAATTCTGCAGCATCATGATCAGGACCTGTGCCTTCGACTGGATGTTCTCATAGTTCCTGCGCGTGAACTGGATGCTGATGTCCGACACCTTCAGTGTCGGCAGGCCTCCCAGACCACGGCAGATGCGGAGCAGGAGCCGCAGGAACTTGCGCTCGGACATCTTGAACATGTTCTCGGTCAGTTTCGCCTTCGACTCTGCAGCAGACCAGCCATCCCTGTAGATGACCGCCACGCCGGTGTCCGACGTGGATGAACCGCCATTGCGGTTCGGCATCGCGCATATCGTCAGCACTGTCTCGTACATGTGGTCCACGAGCACCTGTGTCTCGCCCTGGTTCATGTTGTTGACCAGGTATTCCACCCTCGCCCGCATGTTGGGGTCGATGTCCTTGACCTTCAGGCCGCCGCGGGTCTTGATCTCCTCGAAGTCCTCGCTCGTCAGGTCGATGTTATAGAACACCATCAGGGCCTGAATGAACTGCTCGACGCCGTCCACCCTGTTCGACTCCGTCGTGTTGATGGCATCCAGGAGAGCCAGCACCACCTCGAAGGCCCCCAGCCTCGGCAGGTTCGCAGGATACTCCACGATCGGGATCTCTCCCAGTACGTGAGGCTCCTCCCTGGTGATCACACCGTTCACGATCTCATAGTAGGTCGTAGTGGTGTAGCACGAGAAGTGCGTGTCACTGAGGGAGTCCTTTACGAACCGTACACCCATCAGAGGCTTCTTGCCGAGTCCGTTGTGCCGGATCACCAGCGTGTCGCGCGGGTCCAGGGTGTAGATCTCAAAGGGAGAGTCTTCCTCGTCGGTGATGTCGGCCATCGGGTCAGGCAGGATCATCCTGTATCCGATGCCTGCTACAAACATCCACTCGGCAAGTTCGGAGTCCTTCGACTGCTTCTCTTCCGCGACCGCGTAGTCGTTGAGGAGCGTCACCTCGTCGGCCTTCTCCTCAGAGCCTGACCGGCAGACATACTGGACCGGCTCACCCATAAGGTACCCTGTCCAGAAGTTCACGATCTCGTAGGCCCTGTTCTCCAGTACCTTGTTGCATATCTCAGGACGGACCTCCTTGGTGCGGTTCAGCACAGGCTGGTCGCCCTTGTAATAGTTCCACAGGTAGTCAATCTCAGCCCTGTTCCACGAATGCACGATGAGAGCGTCGTTCAGCACGCCTACGACATTGTCGCGGGTGATCTCGGTCTCGCTCGTAAGAATCTCGTGCCTGCCTGTAAATGGCATGTCGCCGCCCTCCTTTCGTCTGGTTATCCTTATAAAGTATACCAAAAGCATGTTCGGAAATCCATCATTTCATCAGGCCGTGATACAACATCTTGTGTTAAATCAGAACGGACGATCAAATGCTTCCGCTTTTCCGCCTGCCAGGTTCCGCACCATGCTTTCCAGCATGGCCAGGGAATCCGGCCCGTCGTCGTGCGGCACCTTCCCGGAGCGCGTCATGGTGGTGACATTGTTCATGAACTCCGCATACTGAGAGTTGCGCTTGTACTTCGACGGATGCAGGAACCAGAACCTCTTTATGATCTGGTCAGAGGCGAACTCGATACGGGTCACCTTGTTGGAGATGGACCTGCGCGTCTGGATGGACATGCTGTATCCCTGGTCCTTCAGGATCTGTTCCACATCCCTGGCAAAGTAGCTGCCAGCGTTGTTGGACTCAAACCTCGCGGTCGAGACGTGGTTCCTCTTCAGCACGTTCGCGCACTCAGGCTTCGTGACCTCGGCAGGCGAGTTGTCAAAGACGACATCCGGGATGAAGACCTCGTCTCCGTAGATGTAACCTACCGGCATCGAGCAGTAGTCCTCTCCGCTCTCGGCAGTGTCCGCCGCGGCGATGATGGCGTCAGGATCCCTGTCCACAGGCAGTTCGAAGAAGTAGTTCAGCCTGTCCTTGGGGAACATGAGGCCCTTGGCCTCGAAGGGCTGCTGCTGGAACTCACTCTCCCACTGCTCCGCTGAGAGCATCTCCCTCTGGTCGCGGAAGTACTGCGTGGTGAACACCTTCCTGCCTTCCCTCTCATACTCGAAGTTCGACTCATCCGTCACAAGGTCGAGCGCAGGCGTCTCCAGGATCTTCATCCTCTTGCCCTGCTTCTTCATCTCCTCCTGCAGGTGGCCGATGGGATCGTAGAGAGAGTACCTCGTGCCGCAGATGACGATGGGCGTACCCTCGATGGCACGGCCGATGATATCACCTGAGATCACTTCCCACTTGTCATCCAGTCTCTGTCTGTTCTTCGCCTCCTCGCGGCCTTCCACGCAGTCATCCAGGTAGAGCAGATTCGTAGCCTCAGACAGACCGACCTGTCTGGCGTCGATGGACCTGCACATGATGGTAGGGAACCTCGACCTGTGGAGGAGGTTCACGATCTTCGTATCTGCATTGGTCTGTACCAGTTTGGAGTCAGGGAAGATGTCGTAGAAGTGGTACTCGTTCGGCGTCTGTAGGTACTCAAGGCAGCCAAGGTAGAAGGACTTGACCAGATCATCTCCCGTGCCTTCCATCAACGTGGACCTGTCAGGCTCCCTGCCTGAGAGCATATTCACGAAATTTATCCCCATCTGCGACTTCCCGCATCGCTTGGGCATGGAGATCGACAGGAAGTCCAGCTTCCCTTCCAGCACCTCCTGGTAGGCATCCACGTACCGCTTCAGGTAGTGGCGTCTGGGTGCGTAGAACTTCTTGTCGTACGGCTTGCCGTACTCCACAGCCTGCAGGTAGTCGTCAAAGTAATCCCTGGCTCCGAACAGGAGCGACCTAAAAAACAGATTGTCAAACTTCTGTGCCAGTTCAAAGTCCCCTCCGGACGCCGCCGCAGTCAGCGCACGCAGATTCCTGGGTCTCAGGAGCAGGTGGTTCCATCCGTGCGGGTCACCGGCAGCGTTCTCCTGCGCGTCCCGGCACAGGGAGAGGAAGTCCTCGTAAGCCGCAGCGTCGTAAGGATGTCTGTCAATGGCAGATATGATGCCTGTACATAGTCTCTCGTAATCCATAACTCCTCCAAACAAAAAAAAGGACCGGAGATATACTCCAGTCCCATCGGACTCGTGATGACTTGATCATCACCCTTCTTCGTTCAACTCTATCACCATCCGGGCAAGTTCCCGCAGGTCCTCGTCATCCAATGCAACAAACTCCGGCTCGATGTCCTCTTCCACCGCGATCTTCTGGCAGTCGCGGAAGAACTCCACGTACTCCTCAACGGTCATGCCCTTCTCGTAGCTGTCCCTGTAGTTCTCGGCAAATGCTCTTGTGATCATTATGATACCTCCTTCAGTCTGTGAGAATGGCTTCGTGCTGATTCTGCACTTCACCCTTACCGTAACGATAATGGCCTCTGTACGTGTCCTCGTTGTTGAGAATAGTCTGTACGGCGGAATGCTTGAATTCCTTCCCGGTCTTCGTTCTGTATCCCCGCTGATTCAGCTGATCGGCGATCCACATCATGGTGCCACCCTGTTTCCTGAGACTGAAGACAAGTTTTACGATCTCGGCCTCTTCTGGAACAACAACCAGTTCGCCGTTCTCGACCTTGTATCCAATCGGAGGCTTGCCACCGGCATAGCCACCCTGCTTTATCTTTGCCTCACGGCCCATCTGCGTGCGCATCTGGATGTTCTCGCTCTCCATCTGGTTGAAGGAGGACAGGATACCGATCATGGCTCTTCCCCAAGGAGTGGACGTGTCCAGCGTCTCGTTCAAACTGACAAGTATTACTTCGTTCTTCAGGAAGCAATCCTCGATGATGGTCATTGTGTCACGCTGTTTGCGGGAAAGACGATCCAGCTTGTAGATAACCACCGCATTGATCAGTCCTGCCTCGATATCTTTGAGCATCTGCTGCAGTCCGGGGCGATTCATAGTGCGACCGCTGATACCAGGATCACTATAAGTACCAACGTACTCCCATCCATGTGCAGCAATACTGGCCTTGCAACGAAGTTCCTGCTCTTCGATGGAATAACCTTCAGTCGCCTGCTCTGCTGTGGATACTCGTGTGTAGACACATGCTCTGTTTGTTTCGATCATTGCTTTCTCCTCCTTACATTTACTATTATATTGATTTACAATTATATGTCAATAGTTTTTGTAAATTTAGTCCTTTTTTATTTTTGCGGTATTTTCGCCCTTCCCCCGCGCCGCCAGGCCCCGGTAGGGTTTCCCCCCCTGGGGGATAGCACGCGCACAACGGCCGCGGACCGCGGACCGGTGACAAGATCCGCGGACCGGTGACAAGATCCGCACGCAATGCCAAAAAAGCTGCAGAACATGATCACAAGACAATACACAAACAACATGCCTGTATAGGGATCCCACAACGGAAAACAGGCCTTTAAAAACAGATCTGCAGCCGCGGACCGAATACCGGTATAAAAAACAGATCCTGTAAAACTGTAAAAACATCAAGTTACAATTATTCAAGATAAATAGTAAATAACTATTGCAATATTTATTATTATCTTATATAATAGTAACTGTAAACAAGATAACACAACGGCCGCGGCGACGCGGTCAAAACAAAAGCAACATTTACAATTATTCAATATTATAGTAAAGGGGAAAAGATATGTTTAGTAATGAAACAATTCGCAACTATGTTAACAAGATCTATAGCAGCATGCGGGAACATGAAAAAGAATACGCTAAAAATCCTGGTATCACATATCATGATATTTCCATCTCAAAAGGAAATAGCAAGATTGGTCGCGTGCACAACGTTTCAACCGCGCCCGTTATCACATGTGGAAATTGCAGCCATTGCAGCGGTTTTTGCTACGATATCAAGGCCGGCCGTTATAAGAACGTTATAGACGCACGCGCCCGCAATACTGTAATTGCGATGGAATACAGAGAAAGCTTTTTCGCTGGAATTAACGAATATATTAGCCACCCGCGGAAAAACAAATATTTTAGGTGGCATGTCGGCGGTGAGATCCTGGACATGGATTATTTTACCCGCATGATTGAAATCGCTAAAGATCACCCGGATTGGTATTTTTGGACATATACCAAAATGCACAATATTGTAAATGAATATTGCGACGTAAACGGCCGCGACGCCATTCCAGCCAACTTTACTATCATGTTTAGTGAATGGGACGGCATGCCGTTGTGCAATCCCTACGATTTTCCGATTTTTACATGTAAAATGAAAGACGGAAACAAAAACCACCCGGCCGAATTTTTCAATACCCTTTACAAGTGTCCTGGAAATTGCGATATCTGTAAAAAAGCACATCGCGGATGTATGGCCGGTGAAAGCACATATGCGGATGAACATTAATAAGTTGTTGCGGCGACTCAAAACAGCCATTTAGGCCGCAAGCGTTGCGGGGATCTGTAAACGGTCCCTGCAGGTATGGAACCGAAAACAAGCCACAAAAAGGAAAAGGTGAAAAACTATGTGTACAGGTATT
>Ga0326511_10001406_pt1 | contig 19917 bp, 27 predicted proteins | sample 0_2496_0518_D_FD_203701 | JGI IMG/M metagenome (GOLD analysis project Ga0326511, IMG submission 203701) | Bovine rumen microbial communities from UC Davis, California, United States - 0_2496_0518 | ecosystem: Host-associated > Mammals > Digestive system > Stomach > Rumen | place: USA... | reverse complement strand
GGCCACATCTGCTATTAGGGTCTTTCTTTGCTTCAGTCAAGAAGTTGTTGATGAAATTTGTTAGATATGCGTGTCCATTGCCATCATCGCCTGTTAAAGCATTTCTAATCTCTTCTTGAACTGCAGGCGTGATTCTTTTATGTTTGCCTTCTCTGATGGCGTCTGACTTTAAGATAGCATTAGCTGGTGATTTAGACTTCTTTCCAGCTTTTGAGGCCAATTCTTTATCATTTGCAAAATTGTGTTTATTACATTCTTTTGTTCCACGCTTTTCCATATTATTTTATTAGTCCCTAACAGCCGTATAATAGTTGTATAATTCCTTTATTGCATCTTTTACAGTAAAGCCATTTAATACGAGTTTATCGATTTCTTTTATTATTTCATTACATGATTTATTGCTCATCTGAACTAATGATATTATTTCTTTCTGACAACAATTCATATGATTGCTCCCTATCTTCATTCTTATGTTTATAAAGATGCTTGACTACATGCATATTGTTCCACGCAATTAAAGCCCGTTCTGGACCTTTACCTCTTTTAATAAGACCCATTCCTTCAATAGCTGCGTCTAATGCTCTTTCTTCCAAATGTTCATTTACAATGCCTACGCATTTCTGTTTAGCCAATGAAAGGCATATGTTATATAAAACATTAAACATGTAATCCCAAGAGTTCTTATTACCATCTTCGTTCCACTTTTCGAGTTCAATAAAGAATCTTTTATTTACAGCATTGCATTCATCTTTAGTTAAAACTTTATTATGCATCTCTCCTCCACTTAAATTCTACATATGGTGGCTCAGCACTATTCTTGACAGCCATAATGTATGTATTTACAATAAGCCTGTTTTTCGGAGAAGAGAGTTTCAATAAGTCATTTAACTCAATATAAGAGCCCTCAACATTTATAATCTTAGGCGCTCCGATTAGCAACTTATAAGGCTGTATAAAAGTGTCGTCAAATCCATTTACATCCAGCTTTCTAATGGAAAACTTCTTCATATATTCTTTGTAATCAACAAGATTTGCTTTGTAATAATTCAAATATACTGTTATCATTATTCATCAATCTCCCAAATATATTCACATTCTGCGTTCTCTCTGCCTTTTACATAATCCAATAAAACACCGTAGTATTGGCCATTTACATCAATTGGAACGATAAGACCATTCTCAGCTTCAATAGAAACCATAGGGCTTTTGATGTTGTCTGTATCAACTATGAGAACTGCATTGGCTTTAATTCTAACTTTGGTCATTTCGTCGATATCAAAGTTGCTCATAATAAACTCAAACAATGACTGTACAGTCCAATCATCATCTCCATGAATGTTTTCTCCAGCCCAAGTAAACATTTCCCAAGCTTTATGCCAGTCATCGCCATTCATCATTGCGCAAACTGAACAAATGTTGCCGATTAGTGTTGTTGACAATGTTAGTTGCTGAATCTTTTCTTCTCGTTCAGCATTTTCTTTTATATGTTTTAATGCATTGCTCATTTTCTTATTTCTCCTATCTGTTTCTCTCTATTATATACATCGCTCCCATTGTCAAAGCAAAGACTGTAGAGCCGATTGTAATCATCTTCCACCGCTTTAAGCTGCTCTCGTAACTCTGCAACTGAATTGACTGTTTCGCCAAGTATGAGGCTTGTGTGTCCAACAACTCCTGCAATTTCTGATTGTCGGTTTGAAGCTGCTGCAAGTTCAACTCGATACCGTTCACATTCTGCCATATAGTGTTCCAATCTCCCTTTAAGGATACCTCCGCCGACAATCGACAAAATGAAGTACACAGCAAAGCAATAATACAAAACTTTCTTAAGCATTTCAATTTACAAACTCCCTATATGAAACTGGTGCACCAGTCTGAACAGTGATTGAATTGCCAGACGGGTCCCAAATTACACCATCTTTATTTGCTATAACAAAATGGCTTTCTTTCGCTGTTGGTATTTTCTTGTATTCGACAATATATTCACCAGCTGGCAACTCAGCCAAACTTGTAATTGCGACTTTCTTTACATCTTTATATTGTTTTCCATTTAGTGTTCTGATAAACTCTAACGGCTTCGAGACGAATCCGTCATGCTCAATATACAAATCTTCGACACCATTTAGAATTGCCCTTGTAATATCAAGAGGATTATATCTTCTTCCAAACAAATAGCTGAGACAAGCTGCGTAACACGCACCACCAAATAGTTCTTTTGCCCAACCTTGATAATTAAATATTCTCATGTCTAAGTCTCCTTTATAATTAGTATCACTATTATTTTATGTAATCTGCTGTTATTAATTCCTCAATGAGCTCTTCATAATGAAGAATTGGTCTTATATCTTCTTCACTAACTAATCCATTATCTTTCATATCAACTGCTCTTTCTGTTATTTTTCTGAGCAATCTAATAATGTCTTTATAGTCTTGTTCTTTCATTTATTTCTCCTCTCTATATATTATACTTTACGATTAGCATTAAGAAACTTCCTGTTCTACTCTATATTATCTTGTGCTTTATTGAAGGTAGGGATATTTGCCTTATTTATCTCATCAAGCAACTTAATAATAGATTTCTGATTGTCATATACTCTTCCAAGCAATTCTTGAATTTCTACTTGAAGAGCTTTCACTCTGCCTATCTTATCTTCTTTACTTTCTTGCTTCATTTCTATCACTCCTCTATATATTATACTTTGCTGCAGAACAAAAAAAAGAGGTCAGAGAAATTCTCTGGCCCCCAGGAGGCAATTAATGGAAAATGTTGTTATTTGTATAAGTTCAAGTAGTTGCTCATTGAAGAGCTAATTGCTAATCTTGTCATTTCGTCATCTACTCTTGCTAACTGAATGTTAAGCATTTCAATAATATCATCAATTTGTTTATTTGTAAGCATATCATTTCTCCTATATATAATTATACTTACGATTAGCCAATTAGTAATTGTATTTCAGTATAGTTCTATTAATTGATATTCTACATTATTTATTGTAATTGTCTTGCGCTTCTTGAAGGTTTGGAAGCATATGTGATTCTCCTGGCAGAATTTGGTTAGGTTATATGACACTACTTCATTGTTTGTTATGATTGCATACTTAGGCTTTGACTTCCTCATTGATTGCTCCTACTATTATATATTGATGTATTTTCTTATCAATTCTCTTTGTTCATCTGAGAATTTAGTACCAAATGTATCAAACATATACAATGCATTTATTATTATTGCTAATTCATTTTCATTTGGTATTGTTTTTTTGAATATATTATATTTATCTGCAATTTCTATAGCAGCTACATAATTATAATAATATTTATATTGAAATCCTTCAGGTTTTATGCCTATAATTTTTTTGAATACATAATGTTCATCATCCTTATATCCTAATTTAGTAGCTAATTTACCTATTACAGAACAAGCCTGTCCTACTAAACATCCAATTTCAGTAGCTGACCAATAATATTCTGGTATTTCTCCATTTTCTGGTAATGGTATAGTTAATTCTGAAATCTCTTTATCAATAGTTTCATTAAGTTTCTTCTGCTGTTCTTTTAATTCTTGTATCTCTTTGAAGTTCTTATAGAACAATTGATATTCTTCTGGCATTTTTAGAATTTCATTATCCTTATCTGAGAATTTATAATCTGATTCTAATATTTCATTAATTTCTATTTTCATTTGTTCCTCCTTATGCTATTATTTTATATTCGATACCATTACTATTACACCAATTAATTTTGTCATTTGTAGGCCAATTTATTATAATAAATTTATATTTTGTTAGTAATCGCTCTGGTATAGTTTTTTCATCTATTTCTATTTGCTGTTCATCATCAACAATTTCTTGACAAGTTTCTTCTGCCTGTTCTTGAGTTTTATTTGTTCTGATATAATTTCTATTTATTTCGTTAAATATTTTCTCATATACTTTTGAAGCATCAACTAAACTTCCTCTACTTGCCACACTTCTTGATGGAATAACTAAATCACCATTTAGTTTGATAACTAAATTTGTTAATGCTTTTGATACTTTTGTTCTCTCTAAATTGTATGTATTTGCTATTTGAGTTGGTGAGATTTCCCAATTTTTTGCATTGGAAAGAATGTAATTGAGAATTGTTATTTCTAATGATAACAGATTATGATCTAAACAATATTTGAAGAATTCTGGATAAGCACAAATATTTGAATATCCAAACTGAAAATCTTGATTGATTTTTTTATTATAATTCATATATTACTCCCGTTGCCGTCCCGGGACAACGGGGGCAACAATATGATTTAGATTTCGATAACCAAAGAGTATTTACTTCTTGATGTTACCAATCTCTATGTAGAACTACGAGTTAGCTATTCTCATTTGCTCTACTCTATTATCTTTGTTTTAGCAATTATAAATTGAATTAATCAAAATGTCAAGAAAAATTCTGACACTTTGATTGAGATTGAGAAAATTCAAAAATCATTAGGTGACATTTTGGACCCTTTTTAGGTGACATTTTGACCCCCATTTTCTATAAGGAACTATTACGATTTCAAAAAAAATCGTAAATAGAATCTTAAACAAAACCCGTGCGAAAAATGACACGGCTCCCGTGCGAAAAATGACACAGAAACAATAACATCAATAACCAACGAAAAAGTTTTACTACTTTTTTCGTTGGAATTAATGCTCAACTTAAATTAAATAAATTGCTTCAACTTGGCTCGCTTCGCGAGCAACCGCTCCGCTAACGCTACGCGGTTTTGGAGAGATTCTGTTGGAGAGTTAGTATAAAACTAATAATGAAAGAATGAAATTAATCAAGAAGTCAAAATTAATTAAACAAACTTATCAAATTTACTTAGTAGAATACTTCTCAACTTATCCAATAATACAACTTTACCAAAACAAACAACTAATTTACTCACAATACTTCTCAACAATAAAATCAGCTAACCAATTCTACAATTTGCTCAAAGAACAAATAAACAACTCCTCAAAACAAAATTTATACAACTTCCTTCAAGAATACTAACTAACTCCTCAACAAGAAATCTACAACTTCCTCAAATTTCAATCTATACAGGCCCAAATCGGGCCGTATAGACGTAGAATAGCACAAGTTGGTAATTTATGTCTCCAAAAAATCGGAACGCTATACGGGCCAGGAAATGGCCTTAGAAAGCGTTTCAATTTGGTCTTGAAAAAAATTATTAGAAATGTTATAATTAATTCAGAAAGGAGAAAAGAAATGACAAAAGCAGCTAATATTATAATCACAAATTATGAATTCGGAGATGACCCAAATTGGTCATATGATGATATGACCAAAGAGGAATTCCTTAATACTGAATATGCTAATATTATACCAATAAATGAAGCATTGAACAGGTATAACAACCCACAAATCTACTTACTATATTACTGTGATAATGTAGGTGGTGTATATATAACTGATGGAACTAACTTTTCAATGATCACTGTATGGGGAGATTATGATACAGTTGAAGGCAATGAATACGAGGTTGCTCTAAATATATTGAAGCTGAATATCACAGCTGATTTGACTATCTTGCTAAAAGAGCATGGATCACTTATTGAGGAAAACAATGAAGCAATTCTCATTGAGAATAATGATGCTTCAATATTTAACGAAGGTTCTACAACTACAATCACTTTCAGGAGTTAGTATAATCACATAAGAGTAGCATTTTCTGCTACTCTTTTTTGATTAGTTGCTAATTCAGAAATTTTTCGCTAATCGTAAGTTAATATAGACGATGAAACTTTGATTGACAATTCATTTTTCAATCGCTACAATAAAGATAATATATAGAAGCTCCTCGTTGCTTGCCGGCACTTCGAGCTTCGAGGAGTAATATATGAATAAGATTAGTGCAGTGTACAAAATCACCAACAAGATTACTGGTGAGTGTTATGTAGGATCAAGTAAGAATGTGTATAATAGGTGGACAGATCACAAATGTCCATCATCTTGGAAGAGACATCCAAACAATAGAATGTATCAGGATATGCAGAAGTATGGAGTGGAATTGTTCCACTTTGAAATAATTGTTCCAGCTGTTCCAACTCGTCTTAAAGTGTGTGAACAAGAGTTTATTGATATATACCATCCTACATATAATAGTTATAGAGCAAATGCTAGTATTGATACTTCCGATATGAGAGAATATGAAAACAAATCAGCAGTCTATTGGTTCAAGGATGAGAATGGAAAAGTAGTCTATGTAGGTTCTACTAACAACTTGTATAAGAGAATGTATAATCATAATTGGTGTATCAAGAATTCAGATAAGCCAAACAGCAAATTATATCAGTTCCTCAGAACAAACAATTATATCGTAGATTTCTACTATACAGAAGAATACAAGCTCAGAGAAAGAGAGATGATTGAGGAATACAAGCCAATATTCAACAAAGTAAGAGTAGTATCAACTTCCAAGCTTAATATTTCTGTTAAAGCAGCAGATGATTATGCTGAATATCACAGACAATACCTTCAAGCAAATAGAGAGTATAATGAAGAGCATCGTGAGTATTGTAGGAAATGGGCAAAGGAACACAGGGACTACTTCCGCAATTATTACAGAACACACAAGGAGGCTAAATAATGGATGCACTTGATATGATTATACATCAGTTGGATAATATACTGCAAGATCAAGAGTATATGAAAGAACAGATTTCTGCTATTGCTTCAAAGGTTGATAAGAATGGCGCAATTATTTCGGCAATTGAGGAGAAGATAAGCAAATGATTTGTGAACAATTATTTGGACTAAAGAAGAATGGTGAACCGAACACTGTTCACTTTTGCAGACATTCAGAAGACTTGATTTTTATGCCAGCAGAGCTTCAGAATTATGCAGAAGACATTTGTTCTGTTGAAAGGACCCTATTTGATAAAAGAAAGCTAAATAATATAGGAGATGTTTGATATGATCACAGTAGAGCAATTGAATCAATGGCAGGATATAATCAGAGGCTACCATAATCAGCCAATACCAATGGAAGAATTGGTTGAGAAATGCAATGATGCTGGATTAACAGAAGTGAATTCATATCTTATTGCCAATAATTACATAGCAAGAATGAAGGATGGTAATACCTGGATTAATTGGAGCAAGAACAGATTCTATGAGGATGCTACAATTATCAATCTCAAAGCTCAGCTTACTAATACTACCAGACAGCCAACACTTGAGGAGAGGGTATCTATATTAGAAGAGCAGATAAAGAAGTTATTGGAGGAGAGAGTGTGAATATGAAAAAAAAGATTAAGGACTTTATTTACTACACATTGTTGATTGCAATAGTAGTTGCAATAATAATTGCACGGAACTGGTATTTCATTGTAAATAAGTAAAAGAAAAGGGGGCTTTAAGCCCCTTTATTATTTTACCAAATAGTAGATATACCTTGATTAAGCAATCTTGCAAATCCAGAAAGAATAGAATCTCTTGTTCCACCACCAGAAGTAAGTTGGCCATAAAGAGTAGCCAAATCTCTGTATGCTGGACTATCTGCTGGATATTTAAGATTACCCTTTTTATCGTACATAGCAGCTTTAACATTGTTAGCCATAGCAAGTCGACCAGCCTGAGTATCAATATCAAGACCACGAGCTCTAAGTTCCTGACCAAGTCTTGAATTAGCGTATTCTCTTCCGATCTGTTGTTCTGTTTCAGCCTGGGCTTTCTGAGCATTTCGCTTCTCTAACAATGAAGTTTCTCTATCGTTATTCATTGTTCCACCACTATATGCAGCTGCAACATTTCCGATATCCTTACCAGTATTTCTAGCAAAAGTAGCTAAAGCATCAGCGATTAAGTAATCCCTTATACCGCTTCCGCCATCTTTATTCTTAGCTGTAACATAATCAGCAAGTGAACCACCCTTATTATTTTCAAGCTTTTCACTCTCTTCTTCAGATGTTTGAGTATCGCTATATTCTTCATCTTTTAGCGGAGCAGGAATAGGCTTATCGACTTTTACGCCTTGTCCTTGTGTTTTGAAGGCTTCTTGGTCTGCAAGTTTGAAAGATCCCATAATTTTAGCTCGGTCTTCAGGTGTTGATCTTATGAACTGCTCCCTCTCATGGCCACCTGGCGTATTAGGTAATGATTCCATGAACTTCTTTTCACCATCAGTCATTACATCATAGAGTTTCTTGTCATCGGGATGTAGAGCATTAATCCAATTATTAAGGTTTGTATCTTTGAATTTCTGCTCAGCCTTTTTGACATTGTTAGCCTTATTTATCATGCTATTTACTTTATTCTGAGCAGAAAATATCGTGTCTCCCATTTAAGATCTCCTCCGTATTAGTGCATTCTTTTATAAACAGGGTCATTCTTCAACTTTTCGAAGTCAGAGTCATCTTCACCATCGACTTCATTGCCATCAACGTCTTCTGGTTTAGCAGTTACAACTTCCTTAACAATATCATCAACCTTAGTTGGAGTTGCTGCTACCACAACATCTAACGCTGTTTTTTCTTTATTATCTTCTTCTTCTTCTGTAGACTTTTTGCATTCTTCATCTGAAGTTGCTTTTTTACCTTTTCCTGGAAGACCGCATTTGCCATCTCGACCACCTGATTCACAAGGATTATTCCAAGTTCCAGTTGATCGTTTTAAGTTTTCATCAGATGGAGTTTCTTCAGTTACTTCAACAGTTGTTTCAGTAGGCTCAGCATTTTCAGCAACTTCTTCAGCTACTTTTGCTACTTCCTCTTCTGACTTCTCTGGCCAAATCTTAGCAATTACACTCTTAATATTCTCTTCCAAAGCATTTACATAGTCATCATCAGACATATCGCTGTAATCAGACTTATGCTCATCATATGCTGAGTTTACAATATCAAAGTCCTCGCCGTTAAGGAGTTTGAGTTTGTCTGAATAAGCGCCAAGTCTTTTACCGAATTTATCAGCAAACTGGCCACGATCAAATTTATCTTTTGCGCCATCATATTCATCAAGAAGCGCATCCATTCTTTCTAAGATTTCTTCTGGTGTTCTTTTCATTATTTATTCTCCCCTATAAGTTTCTTAATTCCAATTACTAACAAAGCAATAGCGCCAGTAATTCCACCTACCAAAGGTATAACTGAACTGATGCCTTCGATAGTCTGCCCACCAATAATGAGCCCGATAACATCAACAACCAATACAGCGTACATAACCAACTGTACTTTACTGTTGCTGAGGAACTGTTTGATTTTCTGAATCATTTATTTCTCCTTGTGCAGCTGACTGAACAGCTGTATTTATTTGTGAATTTATCTGGCCATTAGGGTTAGATAAATCTTCATTTACTTCCATTGCCAACTGATTTGATGCAGCCAATTCAGCAGATGTTTGAGCATCAATGTTCTTCATTTGAGCAGCTTGATACAACTTCATCAACTTTTGAATGTCAGCATCATTCTCTGGATTATTAGCCGACTTGAGACTTAAACATGTGTTCATAATCTCTTCCAACAACATCTGATTTGGAATATAGTCTGGTATGTCAAAATTATCATTTTCAAGACAGTCATCAATAACTGACAAGACTGCATTGATTGAATTGTTAGAGATTGAATAACCAAGCTGTAAGTCTGGCAAATCAAGAAGTTGAGCAATTCTTGACTGAGGAATCAAGCCTGCTGCATACAAAGCCTGTAATTGCTGCAATTTTGTGCTTGGATCTTTACTTAAGCTGTCAGCTGCTGAGAACTGAATTGTCATCATGTCTCTCATATCAACAATATCAGACCAGTGAATAGTGCTTCTAAATCGGTTTGGTGGCAAAATATCTTCTTCAGCATCGAATATTTGAATCATAATACGAGCGATATCAACATAAGCTCTAATGATAGTATTCAACTGAGTCTGGAATCTTTCTGACTGAATGTCTTCCATTGTTGACAAAGCAACGCCAGAGTTTAGTCCAGCCTGCTTTCTTGACTGAATAGCTTCTGGGCTGATACCAATAGACTGGTAAGCATGCTGTTTCAATGTTTCAACTGTTTGAATCCACTGAGGGTCCATAAATGGCGTAGTTGAAGACGTAACTGGGCTGCCTGTCATATTAGGCGTTGCAGTATATGTAATAATCTCTCCAGTTCGGTTAGAAAGTTTATCAACTTTTATTGTAGAGCCTTCTGGAACGAAGAATGTCTGAATAGGAACAAGCTGTGACGCATCTTTAATCTTAACCATTATAGCGTCGATTTCCATTTGAATGCCATAAAGCAAGTCAACAATCGATTGTGATGATGTTGCTTTTACTGGGCTTGAGTAATTCAAATAAACAAAAGGTATGCAGTTGCATTCCCATTTCTCTTCCTCATAATACTGCAACTCAGGAATGTAATAATATTTCTTCTTCTTATTCAAGTCCCAGTACTGCCAATAAGTTACTGTTTCTGAATCTTGCTCATCTTTGCTTTTCAACGGCAACAATGACTTCGGATATTGTTCCTGTTTCCATGCAATTTGTGTTATTCTTCCATAAGAGGCTTCTCTAGGGTCGATAAATACCTGCCATGGCAAAACTCTGTTAATTGACTTGTTGTCTCTGTCAATATAGATTATGCCTTTATCAAAAACACAAGCATCTCTCCAAGCATTTGAAACAATTTTGTTAACATTCTGCTCATCATATACAGAGTCGAAATAGTCCTGAGCCTGTTTTGCAACCTGCATTTCTCTAAAAGTGCCATTAACTGTGTTTATAAATGGCCTAATCTTATGAGATGCAATCTTAGATGTTAAATAGTCGATACATTCTCTGATGACATTTTCTTGAATAGATGAAGTTGTGTCTTCTTCAACATCAAAGAAGCCTTGCTGGTAATAACCAACAACTTGGTCATCTGTTAAATTGTCTAAAGAGATGGTTGGGCTGTATTCGTACAAGCGAAGATTTCTTCGGCATTTTGAGCGATATGTTCCATAAAAGTCAGACAATCGAGTCATTCTCTGTACGACATTATAATCAATTTTCTTCATGTTACTTTACTGTCCCTGCCATTGCGAAGTTTTATTATCAGGAGAGCCGACTGGTTGTGTTTGAACAGGCCCAACAACTTGTTTGTTTAAAGCATTATTAAGAGTATCTTGCATAAACTGATATTGTCTTGTTGGATATTCTTGGCCAATCTGATATGACGGCATCATTGTTTTGTCAATATTTATATTTCCAAAAGTCATAGTCTCTCTTCTTTATTTATTAGTCTATCAGTATCCAGGCCATCTATGAGTTGAACGCCACTCTTGAGTAATTCTTCCTTTAGAAGGAGCATTAACCCAATTCTGCAAATCATCTTTAGCATCAAATTTATATTCTTTATTACCATTCTTGTAAATTATGTTTAGAGAATTATCAGAAGGGTCATATCTTGCAGATTGAATTGCAGTAGAGTTTATAGGTACTGATTCATCAGTTACTTCATATGGTATACTATATCCTTGTCCTACATTCTTATAATCCTGGTTAACTTCATTACGAAAGGATGTAGGATTTGATATATTAAATGCGCCTAACAATCCAAATTTACCGTTTCCACTTAAATTCATTCTGTATAGTCCTCCAACATCTCTGATAACATATTTAATGTTGCGCCGTCTAATTTTGTCAATGAGTTTCCTTTATAGTAATGGTTGTCAGGAGAGAATCCTAACTGCTTTAATGTTCTTGGGTCCATTTCATCAAGCATCATATTTATTCTGTTTATTAAAGCATCTTTCAAGTTTTCTGCCTCTAACAAACTTTCATATTCTGGTGCAGTATGTTCTTCTACTTCAGAAGGCAACTTAGCTGGATCAATATGTCCCAATGAACTTCTAAAGTTTGTTCCACCAGAGCTGAGATTACCGCCATTATTTGTGACAAAGCCAGAACTTTCAGATTGTTTGCCTTGAATAACAGAAGCATCAGCATTAAGAGGATTGAGAGGTTTGCCAATATTACCAACTTTTCCAGCACCATCAAACTGTTTAGATGCACTAGCTGCAGTTCCTGACACAGATGATGGACTAAAATGTAAAGCAGCTGCTGGCAATATACCTTTTGTTCCTATAGCATTTCCGCCAGTATGTCTTTCAGCCTGAGCCAAAGGCGCATTAGAAACAATGCCTACTGAAGAGCCACCAATGTCAGTTGGTTTAGCTTTGAGAAGCCCCTTGTCATTTACATCAGCTATTTTAGACTCAAATTCAGCCTCTTCTGGTGTTCCTGGCTGTCTATCAAGTTCTTCGATATCGTAATCAAAGTCATGGTTATAGTTGTCTGGAGGAATCAAGTCTCTATTGCCTAATGGCATAAGTTGTTCATCTGGGCCAACAAAGTCCTCATCAGCGTTCTCTGGCTTCCAGTTTGGGTCAACTTGAATATTGCCATTTTCATCGATATATTCATCTGGTCCTAAGAAGTCTTCATCTTTATGTGAAAGAACTCCACCTTTTGTGTCTATAGGCTCGAAGTCTTTAAGCTCTCTGCCATATTCATTAACTAAATTGCCATCTTCATCATACCTGTAGCCTGAAACTAAATTAGATGAGCTTTCTTCTGGCTTATAAACTTTAACATTGTCCCAGTTGATTCCAGCACTTGGTTTTTTCTCTTCAGTTTCAATATATTTCTCAACAGCTTCGTTCTTGACTTCATCATTATGAGGATTGCTGTCAGTTAATTGCTCAGCTTCTTTCTGAATTGGGCTACCTTCTGGGAGCTGTTCTGGAGTAATGCTGCCACTTTCTATTTTGTTCTCAAGTTGTTTAGCTGCTGCTTCTTTACATCTCTCATCAGAAGTTATTTTATCACCTTTATTGCCTTCTAATTCATCCAGTTCTTTTCTTAAAGAAGCAATACCAGCTAATACAGCTTCCAACATCATCTGTTTGTCAAGCTGTTTAACGCCATTTTCATTTTCTGAAACCATACCGTCAAAAGCTGTATTTTCAACTGACTGCGCTGTAACACCAGTATGTTCTTTATTATCTAGACCAGTTCCGTCTTTATATTTATAGTTTATACTTTCAATGCGTCTTAAAGCATCATCTACGTCAGCTTTTGGCAATCCTGAGTGGTTATTATACTCTTTTATTCTTTCATCAGAACCAGTAGCACTTCCACTTCCATCAGCCTTAGTTCCACTTCCTGAGTTCATTCCTCTCATTTGACCATAGAGAGAAGCTAATCCGCCTGCAGTATTCATAGCAGCTTGAGTAGCAGCAGTTCCAGCTTGGTAGTTAATATTTGCCTGATTAAGAGCCTGTTGTGCTTTAGCTGTATCTGCATTATAAGCAGCATCTAATGCTGTTTTCTGATTTTGAGATCCTAAATTATATCCTTGAGAATAATTATCCTTAAGATTAGCTGCATTAGAAGCTTTGTTTGTCATATTAGAAGGAGCCAGAGAAGCCTGTGCGTCTAAGTTTCTTCTATTAACAATGTTAGCCTCCTGCATACCTGCATTTTGCATAGCACCGTAAGCGTTTTGTCCACTATACTTCTGAGCTGCCTTTCTTATATCCTTTGCATATTCTTCATAGGCCTCAGCATTCTTCTTTGTCAATAAATAAGAGGAAATACCTCCTGCTGCAGCTCCACCTATGGCCCCGATGATTGCACCCCATACGCCCATTACTTTTCTCCTTTAAGTTGTTTAAGTCTATCAGAAAGTCGTTTGAATTCAGCTATAGCTTTCTGAAGTTTGTTGTTATCTATTGGATCTTCTGTTGGCTCTTCTTTCATGTTTTCATCAGAAATAGTTGCGCCCAAAGCAGCGCCAGATCCAGCACCTGTAAAAGTTCCTGATAATGCAGCTAATTCAGCTGACTTATTCATATTGCTTGCCTGCTGGTCTAATGCATTAGCTTGAGCCATCTTTTCCAAATAATCTGCCTGAGTTGAAGCTGCAGTAGAGCGATTAGCCATATACTGATTTTGAGCAACTGAATTATCAGTAGAAGCTTTCTGAGAGCCTAGCATGCCTGCTCTTGATTTATTTATACCAGCATTTATATTTGCTGTTTTATTAGCCTGAGCAGTGGCTGCTTCTGATTGTTGCTGACCTAATAATGCCTGAGATGCCTGAGTAGTACCCTTGTCTAGGTCTGTATACCCAAGACCTGCAGTTGCATCAAGGAGGTACTTGTACTGGTCTTCACTAACATCAGCGATTTGTTTATACAACTCATCAACCTGAGCTTGCTTTCTTCTATTTTTGGCTGCTTCCTCTTCAGAGACTCTTCCCCAAAAGCCCTTATCCCAGGCTTTTGTTGGTCCAATATAGCCAATATCATCAATTTGCTTTCTTAAGTCATTTATTCTTGCATCATACTTTGTAGTGTCTATTACTTTGGATGTTTTAGGTTTAGTACTTGATGATGACTGTCTAGCATCTGACGAGTAGTTGGCATTGCCATAGGGTGTATTAAGGTCATGTACAGGAAGAAGAAAATCATCCCAATTTATCTGTACGTCACCTATTCTATCTAAGTTAGATAGACCTGATAGAATAGGACCACCAGCTCCAGAACCGCCTACATATAGCCTTAGTGGCATTAAGGCTGACGTTAAAATATTTATAAGTCTGTTTATAGCTGTCATATACTTTTCCTATTATATTAGTTTTAGATTCCACGTCTTGTAACAAGTCCAGTTTGCATATCCATAATATGTGGCACAATTCTTTGAATAACCATAGGTGTTTTCAAATACAATCTAATACCACCGCCTTTCTGAAGTTTTGGTACATATCTTATCAAGGCTGAGTGAGACCATTTATCCCACATATCTGGTGTAATCTTTAGAGTTTTTTCTTCTGACTTTACCGTAATATCTGTAATTGATCTTACGCCAACAGTAATTTCAGTAGAAGGATAATTTCTTTCTGCGTCATAAAGCACTATATCCCATCTATCAATGGCGGTATATTCGTTAGCTCCAATACCATAGAAAGAAGTCTCAATATCCAGTGGTAATATATCATATCCCTCAGTTGGATAATACCTCAAATTGTATGTTATTCCATTATCTGTAATATGAGTAGTTTCTTTATTATCAAACTGGCAATTTGTTACATTCTTCCAATTTTCAAACAGGTATGTATTCTTATCACCTAATACTAACAAACCAATGTCAGTAGCAACATAAATACTCTGAGTTGTTTCGTCATACCAATGTTGTCTTAACTCAGTGAATTTGTTAGCATTCCAAATATGTTGAAGAATAGCATCACCTGTGAATGACCTTATTGCTCTAGAACGAGGATCCCAGAAGAATGCAATTTGTGGGTTGTTTCCGATAAATTTCATACCTCTTATATCAATAATTGCATCCTGAGAAGAAATAGCTCCTGAAGAGTAAATCATGGAGTATATTTTCTCATTCATACAGGCATAAAATTGACCCTGCAATACGAAGAATTTTATTTCCTCACCATTCTTAGCAGCAACTTCTGTAGAGGCTGAATAAAGGAAGAATGGGATCTGGTCATAATATGCCAATCTATATGTTGAGTAGGTTTCTTTTACCATGTCATTGTTTCCTGCACCCTGTATGTACTCAGTGAATATATTAGGAGATAAATAGCTAGTATCCGTTACTGTGTAGGAAGAATCCTGCAAATCAAATTTAATAATTCTATCATAAACTAAGTAAGGGTATACACTATATCTATACAAAGCAGTAAGCCCGCCAATATCTCCATAGTAAATATCAATAGACTGTGTATCTGTATCTTCATTAACTAAACATCTGAATGGCCTTTCTGCATTTATACCAACTCTTATTCTATTAACTCTAGGTAATAGAATTGAAGAAACAGCATACATTGGCATTACTGTATAGGCTGCGTTTATAGATGTTGCTGTATATCTGTTATAAGCAACTGCACCACCAGAGCTATTAGCGCCAGGAAGAATTGTAAGTGGCACAGCAGTTTGACCAAACATTACTCTATCATTATAGTCCGTTGCATAGTGGAACTTCTTGAGCAAAACAGAATCGAACATGTTCCAATAAGAAGTAGTGTTTATTAGAATATATCTATCATCCAACAAAGCAACTAAGTCATTTCCATCCACAATAGAGATTTTATAATATCTGTTTGATTTATCTCTATAAACAACTGAAGTTGAGTTTGCCGCAATGTAGAAATCATCATCTATAGTTTGCCAAGGTGTTAACAAAGTTCCCATTTCCTCAGTGCTGTTTGAATATGAGATACCCTGAGGCAAACATGTATTTGAAGCATCAGTATTATAAAGAATATTAAAAGGCGTTGCCCTATTCCCTAACAAGAACCTATCTGCTGAATGAACTGGAACTCTATAGCCCTGAATAACATATACTGGCTGGTCCTCAGGATTACCAACAACTGTATCTCCAGAGAACATTTGATTTCCAAAATAGTTGAATGATGTATCCCTCGTTGTTCCTGGATAATATCTTAAATCAGTAGCATTTGAATTACTATACTCAAGAAATCTAGATGATGTTGACTCAGAGCCAACAGTTCCACCACCGTTGTAGAGTGAATAAGAAGAAGTTGCTGATTCATTGTTGAGTTTTACAGTATCTATAGCTATATTCTGATTTAATACAAAGCTATTCGATCTAGCAACGTTATAGTTAGAAGTTACGGTAACATATTCTGTTGGAGATATAGTGTATGTAAATCGACTATTTTCTTCTGTATAAGATGAAATAATGCCGCTTTCCTCAATTATGTTACCAGCAGTTAAATATTGACTAGCCCAGTTATTACTCTCTGAGTAGCCCAACTGTAGTCTCCAGAATGAATAAAGAACACCATCATCAATTACAATATTAGGTGAAACAAGCCAGCCTGCCATTACAGTAACTGTAGACGTTCTAGTAACTGTAAAATAACGTCCAGAAGACCAGTCATCAATAGCTGTTGTTTCATTAAGCCAAGTAATTTCACAGTCTGACCAACTCCAAGAAGGCGCATCTTCGCCTCTGTATATAATAATTGATTCAGAAACCTGTGCAACACCATCAACAGATGTTTCAGATGATAAAGGCACCTCAATTTCACCATAATTGCCTTTACAAGTAAATGAGAATATTTGAGTAATATCAGAACATGTGAGTTTCAAAGTAGCTGTATATTGAACTCCTGATGCATTGTATATTTTATAAACCACTCCATCTATAGTTACTGTATTTCCTGTATCAGTAGGGACATATGTAGCAGGGAAAGTTATAACTTCACCCTTTGTATTATCTGTATAATCATAAAACACAGAATCATCTGAGGTTATTACAGCAATAACCTTTGAACTTGATGTAAATCTTGAGTCAAATCTAAAGTTGCCTGTAGTAGTATTTGTTACCTCTACACTTGAAGTCTCAGAAGTAGGTGAAGCAGTATCACCTAACTGATATAAATCATTAGCAGTCAAGAAGTATGTGGCAAAATAGTTTTGAGAAGAGTTTATAGCACTTCCGTATTTGGAAACCATTGAAATACCAATAACATCATTCTCAACTTTACCAATGTTAATAATAGGTGAAGCATTCTCTAATGAATACTGTACATAAAGAGGACTTGTAGATGTGTTTCGTCTTATTTGATGTGAATACCATTTTATTTCCTTATTAAAATGTCTTACTGCTCCATCTGCTTTTAATGCTGTAATATCAATATATCCAACATCGTCTTCATCATAATAAACAACCAAATAAGCCGTATCACCAATAATTCTTACACGAGAAGCAACTACAACGCCATCAGAATATAAAGAAGGAGTTGCATAGCCTTCGTTACCAATGAATAAATAAAAGCTGTTATATTCTGAATTCCAAATAGTGTATGCTTCGTAGTTATCTGTTAAGTCATAGTCATGATATTGATATAGATCTTCAGTAACGTCTTCCCTAATAAACTTCTTATTATTAATTTCGAATAGATTATTTCCATCTCTGGTTAAATAACCATCTTTTATTTCGTATCTATGGCCATTCTTATCATATATGCCTGTAGACCCAGTGTCTTGAACCCAAACTGGGGTAATCATGTCGTTAATATAAGGAGCATTAACTTTCTCTGCATTCTTGAATGATGGGTCTATTACAGGGTCATCAACCATCATTTGAAAATTAAATGGAAGTGATATTGTTTGTTTTGTAGCTTTCTGATTCATTATAATTTATTAGTTTAATTTACAGTATAAGTTTTCCTAATATTTTCGAGCTGCTTCACTAATTTGGTGATTAAGTCTCTAAGGTATTCCTTGAATGCTTCACTTCTAAAATAGTCCATAGATGTGTTCAGAATTACTATATTATAAATAATCTGAAATTCTGTGTCAATGTAACAATCATCAGAAGTGATGTGGTTTTCTCGAATCATTCTTTCAACTTCATCAAGACACTGGCTGATTACAAATCTTTTATGGTAATATTCACATTCTTTTGGCAATTCAGAAATAGTACTCTCAAATAGCGACTTTGCATACACCTGCTGCATATTTCTGATTTTAGACTCAGAATCTGCTTTGCCAATCTCTAGTCCTTTACCTTTAAAAGAAATCCATCCTTTCTTTACTGCGAATAATACAATTAAAATAATGACCACAATGGTTGCCAAAGAAGGCCAACCATTGCTTGCTAGTGCTGTTAGTGCTTCCATATTAGTAAACGCTCCTTATTCTGGTATAACCAGAGTCTTGTGATAAAGTATTCATAAATGTTGTCTGCATGTTTGTATAAAGATTAGAAAGACCATCGGTATTACTGTTCATTTTCATGCAGTATCTTAAAGCGAGGTCACATGCCAACAAGCTGAAATATAAGTCATTTGGGAAGTTAAGCTCAGTGTCAGGCATAACAGACAATAAACCATCTGGTGTCAACAAGCCATATCTCAAATTGGCATAAACAATTTCTGGTCTCAACTTCAATTTATCAAACTCAGCATTAAAGTCGGCATCCCAAGTATAGATATAAACATCATTCTTTGTATCAGTAACATAGAAACATGGCTGGTTGTTGAAATCTTGAGCAATTGTCAATTTCTCTGGTATGTAATCATATGGGATAGCGAATTCTTCATTAGTTTCTTCATCAATAATACCAATCTTGCTTAAAGTTCCATTGTAAATCCAATAATTGTCGATATTTGCCAAGAACATTGGGTAACCGCTTTCTTTGTAGCCATCATTAGAATAGACTTCAACATTGTCAACAACTCTTCTAGGAGATGAATATTTGGAATCAGTAAATGTCTGATAAAGAATATTTCCTTGTTTATTGCTGAAGAAATTATATGTTGTATTTTCAGCTTTAGTAATAGTGTTTAACAAATTACCGTCTAAGTCTTTAACAGCATATCCTTCAGCTGTCTCTTCAATATAATAATGAGCACCAAGTTTGTACTGTGCGTCTTCTAACAAAGATAATGTTGCAACAGTTTCTCCTGTTCTGCAATTTATAATATTACCATTATTTAACAAAACAGAGTCAAAGCAGCTGGAAATAATAGCGTTAGTGTTTACATTAACATCGATTGTTTTATCAGGAAATGTAATGAATGTTGGTGTTGTCCAGTATGTCAACAATAACGGACAGTTTGTGTTTCCATAAATTCTTATTCTGTCGTTAATGATCTCATATTTGCCAGAGTTGATGCTTTCAGACTCAGACTGTCTTAATATTAAATCGCCAGTAATTCTGTTCTTCAAAGACTTAATCTGGTATAAGTCAGAAGGGATTAGATATTCTGTCCAGTCATTTGAGGCTGCAGCATTTTCCAAATAAACCTCTTTGATGAACTGTTTGTCGCCTTTATTTATCAGCCATTGGTAAACAGTTTGCCAAGCATCATTTAAGTACTGTATTTGCTCTTTATGAGTGAGAAAGTCAGTATTAGCAATGTCAGCAAGATTTAATGC
>Ga0326511_10001405_pt1 | contig 19926 bp, 9 predicted proteins | sample 0_2496_0518_D_FD_203701 | JGI IMG/M metagenome (GOLD analysis project Ga0326511, IMG submission 203701) | Bovine rumen microbial communities from UC Davis, California, United States - 0_2496_0518 | ecosystem: Host-associated > Mammals > Digestive system > Stomach > Rumen | place: USA: California... | reverse complement strand
GCTGCCAGAATAGGCACTCTCGTACTTCTTAGAATTATAGATCCACACACCGGCAGTTGAACCCACCTTCCAGTGGTAGCCATAGTAGAAGAGATTAAAGTCCTTCATCTTCTTCATCTGCTCATAGCTGCGATTGAACAGCTTCTCCCAAACCACTTTACTCTTCCAGTACTTAGCCACATTAGTCAGGTAGTTCAGTCCATGATATTTGTAGTCGAAACCGCAGATACCCGTTCCCTCGGTGCCCACCTTGGTCTTATAGTCTTCGGGATTGACCAGCGCCCAAACGAGGTTGGACAGGTTGTAGTTCTGCTGACGGTTCAGCTTCAGGCCGGTAGGCAGCTGGATAGTGTTGTTGTTGTACTTCTTGTTGTACTTCGAGTAGATGTTGGCTGTGGGGATGCCGGTCAATTTCTGCGTGTTGTAACCACGACCTGCTTCAGAAGCATTGAAGATGTTGACCCAGTAGCTGTCGTTGGCCTTCTTGCCCAAGAACGAAGGCTTCACGCACACCCAGTAGTAGCCGTCCTTATCCTCGACGACGTCGCCCAGGCGGTAGTAGCACGTACCGGTGATGTCGGTAGCGTTGTCATCGCCCTGCTCCTCGGTGCAGTAAACCAGCTCGTTCAGCCCAGGCAGCAGGGGCGAGTTCACCTCAACGGTAGCAATGTTCTCGGCGTTCTCTGCTGAGATGTGCCACTCCATCGAGCCGTATTCGCCAGCATCGAACTTCTTGTCAGAAGCGAGTGCCTTGGGGTCGCAACCGGCAAGGGCAGCAAAGTTTTCCTTGGCCTCGGTAAGGTTGCCCACATAGATCACGCGACGGGTGGTGCTGTTACTCGAAGCCACACCGATGGTTGCCTCATACTTCTGCTTCAGCCAGCCCTCGCTCTGTGTCTCCACGTCGGTGAGGATGCTCAGCCAGCGCCAGGCGGTCAGCTGTTCGGGGGTCTCGTCGGCATTCATCACTTCGGTATCGGTGCTGCCGCCGCCGTTACCATTGTCATTGTCGTCATCCTTACAGGAGGTGACACTCAGGCTGAGGCCGCAAACCAAAGCAGCCATCAGCGAATAACGGAAAAGATTCTTTTTCATAATTATATCGTTTAAATTGTTGATATTTGCTTGCAAAAGTAATGGTTTTTATCGAAGTTAATAACTTTTTTCCTTACTTTTTATTCATTTTGATGCGACAAAGGCCGATAAACATGACAAAAACGGCCATTTCGCCCCCTCGCGTGTCGCTTTTTCAACGGATTCCTCTTCTTTTTCTTCAGCGGATTTTTCTTTTTTTTACAACGGATTATACGGATTATACGGATTTTTTTGCTTCCCGATAATTGGTATCGAATCGTCTCGTAATCTGAATCGAATTGCAAGATAATCTGAATCGAATTAGCTCGTAATTTGAATCGAATTGCAAGATAATCTGAATCGAATTATCGGAAGGAGAAAAAAATCCGTAAAATCCGTATAATCCGTTGTAAAAAAAAGAAAAATCCGTTGTAAAAAAAGAAAAATCCGCTGAAGAAAAAGAAGAATCCGTTGATCAAAAAAAACCCTCCCTTGTAGGGGAGGGGCGGATTAATTATCTCACTGGCGATTCCGCAGGATATACACGTCATCGTACTTCTTCTGCTTCTTACCATTGTCGGTGAAGGTGATGCTGCTGCTCGTGATGCAGGCATTGGTCAGGTCATCGATATTTTGGCTGAATACATTTCTTTTTTCCTCCACCGGATGATTCGCCCAGTTCTTGGTGAAGTTCCAAAGCAAGACTGTCGGGTCGTGAGCGATTTCGTAAGTATCATGAGTCCAGTACATGGCCAGCAGATAAATATTGTATTTCGTCGCTTTTACGTGATTGACTCCCGTGTAAGTTGGCTGTTTGACAAGCGCATCTTCAGCTTTAATCTCTACGTCTTTGGCTAAGCGCTTCCACTTGAAGTGACGGGGGCTGAGTGTACTCTGCGACGGTCTCGCATTGAGATTGGCTTCGTAGTTGGAGGCCTGGTCAACTGGAATCATATACACGTAAGGTACCCAGTACTTTCCGGTCAGGGTCCAGCGCATTTTGTTGGCCAGCAAGTAACCGAGGGGAGCCATGAGATAGTGCTGGTCGTCCTCCTCTTCCCAAATGTAGCCATCGGCATTCCAGCGATCGCTGACCACGCCGTCTATTCCTAACAGGTCGGTGAGGTACTTTATGTCATTGCACAGTTCGCTCATCAACGTGGCGCGTGCCTTGTCGCTTTGAGGTATTACTTCGCCAATCCACCGGTCGTTGTCGGTCGCGTCCATGTGCTGCTCCACCAGGTCGTAACCGTTCTTGTCGATCACAATGTTGACCAGCCAGTCGCACAGGGCTTCGGCTGAAGCCATATCGTCGTTGTAAACGGTGTCTTTGCCGTAGCCAAACCAGCGGCAGGTGCCGGTAGAATGCTTATCGTTGATGGTCACAAAGCGGGCTTCCTCAGTGGCCTTGTGCTTGCTGGCGCACACGTAGTATCGGTCTTTGTACTGGATGATGTCGCCCAGTGAGTAATAGGGGACGCCGGGGGCATTGTCGGGCATGTCGCGCAGGAGCTGAATGCGCTGCAGGCCTTTGATCTGCTGAATCTCGACGTTGATTACGCCAAGCGTGTTGCTAAGCCCCGAGCGCTGATAGCTCACCGTGCCCACCTGGTCGTCGGTGAAGGTGAAGCCGTCGGGCTGGTCGGCATTGATACCAAGCGTGCCAAGGCAGTCAATGGCATATTGGTCGGCAGCGTCAGAACTGCCCACGATCACACTGCGGGTGAACGGATCGGCCTCGTCGAACACCATACCCACCGTAGCCGCATACTTCTTTTCGCGCCAGTCGGCCAAGGCGAAAGAGTCTTCATCGGCATCGGTCCAACGCTCCAACAGGTTCTGCAGCTGGTCATCGGCAAGGGCGCTCAGACCTTCCACTTCGCTCTGCTCGCTCTCAGGGCTATTTCCGTTATCATTGTTGTCATCCTTACAGGAGGTGACACTCAGGCTGAGGCCACCCAAGAGGGCAGCCATCAGCGTGAGGTTGAAGAGTTTCTTAATCATAGTCTTTGTGCTTCTTGATCACAGTTTACTGATTATTATATTTATCCTTCATCGGATCCCAGAAGGGAATGTACTTCGAGCCATTTAGCTTGACCAGGTCGAACATGGTGTAAACCATAGCGAAAGCACCTTTGAGGCCAGACTCTAGTTCATGCTCTTCTGCATCCTCATCATAAACGTACTCCACCAGATGGACAGGTTCGAGCTTCAGTCCGTCGACTGTGTTCTTTTCATATAACTTGTCGCCACGGTCCAGCACACGGGTCATGCGGAAAGCCAAAACAGGCGCATTCCACATATCGCTGGGGAAGGTGAAATTCTCCCACGAGTCTTTGTTGTAGACGTAGTTGATGGCCGAGTCGGCACGCTCATCAGTCTTCTTGCGAGGCTCACGGGCTGTCTTGCCATCGCCTCCCGAATTCACATGTAAGGGCTGGCGGGCGTATGAATCCTCGGCATACTTATTGACCATATCCTGAAAGAGCAGATCCTGGAGCGTGATGCTCAGATCGCCAAAGGCAGAAGCCCCGAGCTTGGTAGCAGTAGCAGACGCCGTCTTGGGATAACAAGACCAGAAATAGCTCTCCATGTTATTGTACTCATTCTGCTGGTTGCAGACAAAGCGCAAGAGAGGCTGATTGAGCTGGCTGTCATCGCCCGTTCTATACATCACGCTGGCCGACTGTGAGGGCTGACGTGTATCGCCATTCTGTGCGGTGATAGACTGGAAGATGCGGCGCACATCGACACCGGCATACTCGTAAACATTGGCCTCTGGACGGTATTTAACAGTACCAGATGTGGTGGTGAATTGATTTTGTCCGCCCGCCTTCAAAGTTTCTGCAGATGCCTGCCACATTCCCCAGAGGAACAAGGTGCCTCGGATGGCATCTTTCAACGTTGGTACATTCTTCATCAGCGCGGGACGGTCCGGATTGGCTTCCAGCCCATCGAAGCTGATCAACTCGGTCCAAGGAGAACACTCAAAATCGTTAATCACCTCTTCACCTAAGAGGTTAGCTTTTTTAGTGCCTATGCCCGACATGGAGACAACGAACCAACGATGGCCATACTGATCCTTGTACACATCGCCTGTGTGATAGTGGCTGTTGCCCGTATAGTAGAGGTCGGTACCACCTTCATTGATAGCCAACATGGATTCTGTCTCATTCTGTCCGCCTTCCCGAATGCCGTTCTTTGCATTATAGCGATAGATTTCGTGAACGCCAGTGATGTTCTTCATCGGATCGTACTTCTTGTCCGTAGAGAGCTGCTTGCCGCTGCGATAGCGTACCACCCAATGACGTTCGTCACCATAGAATTGAGTATTAGGCGCATAACCCTTCTTCTTCGAGCTGGCACAGTCCTTGTCCTGGTTGGGATCGGAAGCATAACGGTGAATGTCGAAACCGGCACCCTTCTCCTTCATCTCGAACAGCGTGTCGTCATCGTCCATGCTACCTGTGTATTGAGTCTTATAGCCGTTGGTGGACTTATACATCCAGAAACCAGCCGTAGAACCCACCTTCCAGTGGTAACCATTATAGAAGAAGAACAACTTGCGTGCACCCTTCATCTCCATGTAGTTGCTGTTGAACAGTTTCTCCCAGATGCCCTGCTCCAACCAGTAACGGTTCACCTTGGTCAGGAAGTTGACACCATGATACTGATAATCGAAACCGCAAAGGCCCTTACCTGCTGTGCCCACCTTTTCCTTGTAAATCTCGGGATAGGTGAGGGCATAGATCAGATTGGCCAGGTTGAAGACATGCTCACGGCTCGACTTCAAGGCTGTGGGCAGCAGGATGGTGTTGTTGTTGTACTTCTTGTTATACTTCGAGTAGATGTTGGCTTCGGGAATGCCGGGCAGCTTGCCGGTTTTCTCGCCACGACCCGTCTCGGCAGCATTGAAGATGTTGACCCAATAGCTGTCGGTAGCCTTGTTCTGCGAGAACGAGGGGCGCACGCACACCCAGTAGTAGCCGTCGGCATCCTCAACGACATCGCCCAGGCGATAGTAGGCCGTACCGTTAACGCCTGATGCATTCTCATCGGCCTGATCGGGCGTACAATAGATAATACGCGAGAGCTTGGGCATGAGCTTCGTATCGACATCGACCACGGCGATGTTGGGTGCTCCCGGGTCAGAGGGAGCCCACTCCATGCGTCCGTATTGACCGGCATCGATGGTCTTCTTTGTCTTGAGATCGGCGGGTGAGCAACCGGCAATAGACGAGAAGTTCATGCGGGCATCGTCCATGTCGCGCACGAAGATGACACGGGCATTGACATTGTTCAGCGAGGGCTGACCGATGGTCGGCTCATAGGTTTGCTGATCCCATCCTTCAGGTTGTGTCTCGGCATCGGTGATGGCACTGATCCACGCCCATGCGGTGTGAATCTCCGGGGTATCGTTGGGATCGACGATTTCTTGATCGTCGCCAGTGTTGTTGTCGGTATTGCCTTTGTTGTCGTCATCGTCGGAACAAGAGGCAACCCCCAGGCTGAGGCCGCACAGAAGGGCGGCCATCAGCGAGAGATTGAAGATTTTCTTGATCATTTTTTATAATAGAAATTACTTATCTACGAACGGATCACGGTAGGGAGAATACGGTTTACCATTCACACGGACAAGGTCGTACTGCGTGAAAATCATCTGGAGAACCGTGGTGATGTTTTCATACTCATCATGGTTAGCATATTCCACCACCTTGACGGGAGTGAGCGTCAGACCGTCTTCGGTCACCTGGCTATAGTTGTTGTCGCCACGGTCCTTCACACGGGTAGTGCGGAAGGCCAGGATAGGCGCATTCCACATGTCGCCAAGATAGGTGTTGTTCTCAAATGCATCTCTGTTGTAGAGGTAGTAGCTGACGGTGTCGGCACGCGCCTCGGTGGTGGTGCGTGGCTGACGACGAGTCTTGCCATCGCCTCCTGATGCCCAGTTGAGCGGCTGACGGGCGTAGGAGTCCTCAGCATACTTCTTGACCATGTCTTCAGAGCACAGATCCTGTAAGTAGATGCCCACCGTGCTGAAGTCGTTGGGACCGAGCTTCGTGGCAGTGGATGAGGGACTCTTGGGATAACAGGTCCAGACATAGGGCTCCATGTACTTGCCATCATTCTGCTGGTTGATGACATAGCGCATCAGACTTTGTTTGCCGGTGTTTCCATCGTTATACATCACGCTGACGAGCTGTGAGGGCTGGCGAACATCGCCATTATGTGCAGTAACGCTCTGGAAGAGACGTCGCACATCAATACCGGCTGCCTCATTAATGCACGCTTGCATTTTGAAATTTGACTTAACGCTGTCAACGACAAACTTCGTCTTAAATTTCAAAGTTTCCGCACTATTCTCCCAGAAGGCAAAGAGCGAAACCATGCCTCGGATAGCTTCTTTCATGTTAGGAAGATTCGTGATGCGGTTAGGATTGTTCCGGTCGTATTCCAATCCTTCGAAGCTGATCAGCGTGGTCCAGGGAGAACTCTCGAAATCGATAATCTTTTCTTCACCATAATTATTCGATGATTTGCCACAAATGCCCGACGGGGAGGCTACAAACCAACGGTTACCCTTATTGTCCTTATAGACATCGCCTAAGTGATAGTGGCTATAGCCGGTATAGTAGAGGTCGGGGTTGTTGGTGCCAATCAAGTCGTCTTCGGTCTCGTTAGGCTGACTTTCCAGCTTATTGGTCTTGGTGTTATAGCGGTAAATCTCGTGAACGCCCGTGATGGCCTTGAGGGGGTCGTATTTCTTCTGAGTGTCAAGCTGTTTGCCACTGCGATAGCGCACCACCCAATAGGCTTGGTCAGCGTTGAACTGAGATTTGGGCGCACAATTCTGACCTTTCGCAGTGGCACAATCCTTGTCTGCAAGGGGGTCGCTGGCATAGCGACGAATATCAAAGCCGGTATTCTTAACCTTCATCTCGAACAGGGTGTCGTCATCACCCATGCTACCCGTGTATTGCGTCTGATAGGAGTTTCCCTTATAGATCCACACACCAGCCGTGGAACCTATCTTCCAGTGGTAGCCATTGTAGAAGAATCTCTTGAGGTGAAGACCTTTCATCTCACCGTAGTTACGGTTGAACAGCTTCTCCCAGATGCCTGCTTCCTGCCAGTACTGGTTCACCTTGGTGAGATAATAAGCACCGTGATACTTGTAGTCGAAGCCACAAAGGCCCTTGCCGCTGGTGCCCACCTTTTCCTTGTAATCGCCGGGGAAGAGGAGGGCCTCAACCATATTGTTCAGATTGTAGCAATGCTCACGGCTCGACTTCAGGGCTGTAGGCAGCAGGATGGTGTTGTCGTTGTACTTCTTGTTATACTTCGAGTAGATGTTGGCTTCGGGAATGCCGGGCAGCTGGCCGGTCTTCACGCCACGACCCGACTCGGCAGCATTGAAGATGTTGACCCAATAGCTATCGGTAGCCTTGTTCTGCGAGAACGAGGGGCGCACGCACACCCAGTAGTAGCCGTCGGCATCTTCAACGACATCGCCCAGGCGATAGTAGGCTGTACCAGTAACTCCCGAAGCATTCTCGTCGGCCTGATCGGGCGTACAATAGATAATACGCGAGAGCTTGGGAATGAGCTTCGTATCGACATCGACCACGGCGATGTTGGGTGCTCCCGGGTCAGAGGGAGCCCACTCCATGCGTCCGTATTGACCGGCATCGACGGTCTTCTTTGTCTTGAGATCGGCGGGTGAGCAACCGGCAATAGACGAGAAGTTCATGCGGGCATCGTCCATGTCGCGCACGAAGATGACACGGGCATTGACATTATTGAGCGAGGGCTGACCGATGGTCGGCTCATAGGTCTGCTCATCCCATCCTTCAGGTTGTGCCTCGGCATCGGTGATGGCACTGATCCATGTCCATGCAGTATGGATTTCGGGGGTGTCGTTCGGATCGACTATTTCCTGATCGTCGCCAGAGCTATTGTCAGTTCCAGCGTTGCTGTTGTCGTCATCGTCGGAACAAGAGGCAACCCCCAGGCTGAGGCCGCACAGAAGGGCGGCCATCAGCGAAAGATTGAATAGTTTCTTGATCATAGCTGTTATTTTTTTTATTTTTTTATAGAGGCTATAGAGACTATAGCATCTATAGAGACTATAATTCCTTTATCTCCAAGCACTGGAAGACTCCAGCAGCGGGTTCTCGTTGAAGGGTTCGTTATCCATGAAGGTATATTTGCAAACACCTGCATTATGGATGACGCTTGCAGAAGCTACCAGACTCACCCTTGCAAGCATTCTGGCTTCTTTATTTGTAGGTACGGCATTCACCAACGTGAACTCCTTTCCGTTGTACTTGTCGAGCATGTTTTCAGAGATATCGTCGACCGACATATAGCGGACGAAGAGCACAGGCTCATGATAAGCCGAACGGTAGATGTTGGGAGCCCCTTGCCACAGGAACGAATTGAAAGTTTGAGAGCGGTCATAGACCGTGAACTTGCCATCGCGCGTTTGGGTATCGCTTCTCTTGCAGGAACTCCACTTATCGGGCAAGATGGGGTTCTTTTCCGTGATCACATTCGACTCTTTCCACAAATGAGTCAGATCCATGGTCTGTCCGTTAGGCTGATTATACTTCTTATAGAAATAGTTGAACCAGTAGGCATTAGACCTGTTTTGCGTGCGGTCTGCTGCGACGGGTGTACCATCCCAAACACAGCGCATATAGGGCTGTGTGCCAGTTGTGCGACCAGTCTTGGGTGTATAAGCCAGATTGAACGAGAGTATTTTGGCATTCGCACCTGTCGAGCTAAGAGTATCACGCGAGACCATAAATTCGTTGATGTTGATCTTTGAGTAGACCCTCAACAGTGAATCGCAATAATGGTGTAAATTGAACATCACAGTTGGTTTGTTGACATCGTATAACTGTTCCAGGAAGGCACAAACATAGGGAGCCATCTCTTCAGGCATCAGGTCGCTGTTATCAATGACATAGCCTTTCTTGCCGTCTGTATTGGCAATGGTCTCTTCAGCTTTGTTCAGACCCCCGAAGCTGATGAAATGAGCTTTCTTGTCCTTGCTCTTAGCATCCTGGTTGTCGAGCCAGCCGGCTATGCAATGCCAGTAACGACCGTCCTCGTCTTTGATGACATCGCCCATAACGAAGTAACCATGCTCCTTGACAGGAACGGCAACTTCGCCGTCTTCCTTCATTTGGGTATTCTTATCGGCCGTTTGGTTCGTCTTGGTGTTATAGCGATAAATCTCATGTACGCCCGTAATGCTCTTGTAGGGGTCGTATTTCTTCTGGGTGTCAAGCTGCTTGCCGGTAGCTACGCGCATGACCCAAATGCCCTGAGTACTGTAGAACTGCTTGCCGGGGGCCATACGGTTGCCGTTTGAGCCCTCTCCGCTACAGCAATCCTTGTCCTGATGGGGATCGCTGACATAGCGGGTCACATCGAAGCCGTAGCCAGGCTCCTTCATCTCGAACAAGATGTCATCGTTATCAACGCTACCCGTGTACTCCGTCTGATAACCCTTGGATGTATAGATCCACACACCAGCGGTAGAACCCACCTTCCAATGGTAGCCGTTATAGAAGAAGAACAGTTCCTCCATGTCGTTCATCTCGCTGTGCGTGCGGTTGAAGATCTTCTGCCAGATATTTCCGTCATCCCAGTATTTAGCCACAGCGGTCAGATAGTTCTTGCCGTGATACTTGTAGTCGAAGCCGCAGAGGCCCTCGCCCTCGGTGCCCACCTTTTCCTTATAGGTGTCGGGGTTGATGAGTGCCCAGATCAAGTTGTTGAAGTTGTAGTTCTGCTGACGGTTCTCCTTCAGGCCGGTAGGCAGCTTGATGGTGTTGTTGTTGTACTTCTTGTTGTACTTCGAATAGATGAACTTGTCGGGCATGCCGGGGTTCAATCCAGTCTTCTCGCCCTTGCCAGACTCAGCAGCATTGAACACGTTGACCCAGTAGCTGTCGTTAGCCTTCTTGCCTAAGAACGAAGGACGCACGCACACCCAGTAGAAGCCCTCGGCATCCTCGATGACATCGCCCAGACGATAGTAGCAAGTACCAGTCAGGTTAGTAGCGTTGTCAGCGCCCTGCTCCTCGGTGCAGTAGATGAGGCGTGTGAGGTTAGGCATGAGGGGTGAGCTCACATCGACGGTGGCAATGTTGGCAGCGCCCTCAGCTGAAATATTCCACTCCATTGAGCCGAAGTCTCCAGCACTGAAGGTTCTGTTCTGGTCAAGCATGGTGGGATCGCAGCCTGCAATGACTGAGAAGTTGGCCTTGGCCTCCTTCAAGTCGCCCACATAGACGATGCGCTCGGTGGGATTGCTGGCCTGTGTACCGATGGTGACGGTGTACTTCTCGTTCTTCCAGTTGTCGGTCTGTGTCTCGACATCGGTCAACAGGTTGAGCCATCGCCATGCGTTGATAGCCTCTACAGACTGGTCGGCATTCATCTCCTCGGTATCAGTTTTTCCACCGTTACCATTGTTGGTGTTGTTGTCGTCATCATCCTTACAAGATGTAACGCTCAGGCAGAGACAGCAAGCAAATATTGCCATCAATGCGTTTGTCAAGAAATTTCTTTTCATTGTTTATTTTAAAAAAAGGTTTTAACTACTTGCAAAATTACGGTCTATTTACATAGTTTGTATCATCTTTGGACAAATAATTACATTTTTTATTGCGTCAAGGTAGCTATTTTGCGACAAAACACGACTATTCATCCTTCAGCGATGTCGCATCATCGTCATCAAGGCCCGCTTTTTGACGACACAGCTGACGATATTCGGCCAGCGTCATGCCGATGGCCATCTGGATATTGCGCTGCAGGGTTCGCACCGAACCGAAGCCCACTTCCTCGGCAATGGCGGCAATACTGTAGTGGGGCTTGGAGCGGATGGTGTCCATGGCGCTCATGACTCGGCGGAAATTGATGTAGTCTTCTGCCGACTTGTGGAGCGTGCTCTCGCGGAAGAGTCGCTGCAGGCGGCGGGTGGTGACACCCAGTATGTCGGCCATCTGGTCGGCATCGAAGTCGGGGTTGAGATGATGCAGGTTGCTCTCGATGCGCAAATCGAATAATGCCAAGAGATCACGGTCGTTGTTCAGGTCGGCATAGGCGGTGCGCCGCTTGTCGGCCTGGAAGAGTTCTTTCATCACTTCTGCCTCGCGACGCACTTCATACCACACATTGAGACGCTCCGATATTTCGAGGTTGCGGCTCAACAGGTGGTGGTTTTCCTCTTGCAGACGGGTGACTTCAGCCTGCAGTTTCTTGCATTGGGCTTCAAGCCGTTTGACATTCGTTTTCTTTTGTTCCATGTTGTGGCGTTTATTCTTTGGGGGGTAAGTCTATTCTTCCGAGAAGAAATCGTTTACAAGCTCAGTATAGACATTGCCGTAATTCTGCTGGTTATACATGCTCACATGGCTGCCGTTGGTAGTCTTTGCCAACTCCTTATAGAGATTATAGATGGTGATTTCGAAGTTGGTGTTGATCTGACGACGGAAGGTACGCGCAAAGGCATTAGAAAGATAAACGCCCAATTCGGCGCTGTGCATATCGGCCTTCGATGTCTCGTAGGGGTTGGCAGCCGTCAGAACGATGACGTTGGGAATATCCGTCAGGGCTTCGCCCCACTTGCCGCTGAAACAGGTCTCAATAGCCAACATCATGCGACGGAACTGGCTCTCGTCGGCCATTTCCTGAACAATGTTCTTGATGCGTTCCGTGCCGAAATAGACGGTGGAGTTCTCATTGCCCCAAAGGGGTCCCTCCAAGGCTCCGCCATGTCCACTCCAGAAGAAGAACACGTTGTCGTCGCCATCGGAATGGATGACGTGCGGCAGACGCTCGCTCTCCCGTCCTAAAAGAATATCGGCAATGTCCTCGGGTTTCAGGTCGCTGAAATGATAGTCGACAACACAGCCGGCACGCACATCTTCGTTGACCAGCGGATCGTAGGTGACAATCTGGGTTTCACGTTCGACGAAGATCTTTCCGTCAAACTTCGCATTGCGCGGGTTGCTGGCCAAGTTGTCCTCGACGATGAGCACGATATGGTCGTCGTCGTAACCATGCTGGCGCAACGTCTGATACATAGCAAAGGCATCGGCCTGATGGCGGTAATTGGCCCAAGTGGTAGAAGGACTGACAACCACTGCCCAGCACTCGTCACGCTCAGGCAGCCAGCTGGTGATGGCATCCTGGCCGATCTCCTGCTCGTACTGTTTCTTCTGCTGCCAGATCTGGGTGGTACTGGTCTCTGTCGAAGAGCCTCCCGTAGAGAGATAGGCCAGCGGTATCACTTCGTCGTTCATCACCCACAGTTCGTAGGTGGTTTGCAGGATAGAGGTGTTGTAGAGGTCGTCGAAATCAAGGGTTCCCGTAGCACCGCTCACATGTACCGGTTTGTTTTGAAAGAGATATTTGAAGGCTGTTGCCAGACCTGCTTTGTCCCAAGTGGTGTTAGGACCATCCCAAGAGGCCACCACACTACGCATGTAATCGGTCAGTCCTGCCTCGAATGGCCGTTCATTATAAACCACGGGCATGTCGTCGATGATACACTCGTTAGGACTGGCCACCTGATAAGCTGCGCCAAGGGCAATCAGCGTGAGTGCATCGTAGACCTGAGCCGCTCCATAACTGGGAATCTTACCGAACCGAGACTTGTACGTAGCCGTGAATCCCATGACGTTCGAAGCAGTAGGGGTGACACCCAAGCAAGTGGCGCCTTTCAGCGATTCCAGCACATCTTCGCTGAAGGAAGTGTCGGACAGCATCGGAATGAACACCACTCCATAATCTTCCGCCAAATCCGTGGTAATGGAGGCGAGCTGATCCAGCACATCCTTATAGCCTGTGGCATCAGATAAAGCCACGACCAAAACCACGTCGGTGTTGTCGTCTTCAATCCTATCGGCTTCTATATCAGGATAGGCCTCACGGAACTCACGAGCAACACCCGTCAGATAATCCCGTAGGTCGACACCTTTCTTATAGACAGCACTTCCGCCGACAATCTTCAAGGAGTGCTCAGTGGCAAAGAAGGGCATCCAGTCATAGAACGAGCGGCCATAGGTGTCGTCGGTATAAATGAGCGACACTGCTTTTACCCCTACGAACTGGCAGGTGGTCATCATCATCTCGGTCTGCGTAATATCACTCTCAGTGAAGAACCACGCGTAGGTGTTGCGGGCATTGATGCGCTGCAATTCGGCACTGGTGCAGGTAGGCATGACGACGGGCAGACGCTTGGACTGGGCATAGTTCAGAATGGCCTGGGCATTATCGGAATGATAGGGACCGATGATGGCGTGACAAGTGTCCTCACCCTTCTTGGGATGCGTGAGCGCGTAGCCCAGATTATCGAAATCGACGGCATCTTCATCGTGATAGCGCAGGCGAAGGTACACCTGATGCTTCTGGATATGCTGGGCAGCAGTGATATTCTCCAAAGCCCAATCAATGGTGTTCTGCCATTGACGCTGAATGTCTAACGGCAGGATGACATCGACGTTGATGGTATCGACCTGGTCGGGAACAGGTTCAATGGGGGTGAGGTCAACGGGACTGTCACTTGAATCAGAGCAGGCGGCAAAAGCCAGCATGACCCCTAACAGAACAGGGAATAAACGGAATATTTTCATCAGATTAGAATCTTAATAGAGAATGATCTTACTGTAATGAATTACGATAGTCACTCAGTACTTTCAGACGGCTGTCTATATCGTCAACACAATAGCCGTCCCATGTGCCATGACCTTCAAAAACAGGCATCGAACCGACAGGCTGCTGCAGCCAGTTCTTCACCCAACCGTCAACAGCCTTCCCGAATTTGCGGGTAATGGCCATACGGTTCAGGAATGGGGAGGGCGTGGCATCGAGCATCAGCGTGGTATAGACACTTCCGTAGACATTCAGCAGGTAGAAGTCCCAGCCGCCATTGGCTGCGCCTAAATCGACGACGGCGTATGTTATGCCGGAGGAAGAATTCTTGAAATACTTCATCATCTCCTCAGCCATGTCGTAGGCCACCTGTATGAGTGGCTTCTCGTATTCTATCGACCAAAGTGCGTCGCCCACCTCCTCAAGAAACGTCTGCGTTTGCAGTTCTGTTTCGGGGAACACCTCCGCGAGGGCTTCCGCCAAGCTGTCACGATAGTGATAAAGGGTATCGTGATAGATACGGAACAGAGGAATTTGATCGTAGTTGGGTTTCACGTCGTCTATGATGTTATCTTTGTATAGCACCATCATCGAGTCTGTGAACTCACGGAATTTACGGACGGAGCCGGCAGCCGAGATATTGAGGGCATGCAGACGGCCTTCAAGCCCTAAGGCGGCGGCGACGGGCTTCACATCCTCCTCCACAGCCCTGAGTACCAAAATCTCGTCGTTAGGCCGCATGTCCTCACGGAAGTCCTCAATCCAGTCCAGCATATAAGAGTCGGCAAGAATCAACAGACGGCGCTTGTAAGGAACTCCATAGAATGGATTCTCGCCCTCCTTCAGCCATTCGCTTATTTCGGTAATCATCTGATTACATTCAAGGGGCATAAAGAACAACACGTCGAGCGTATCCGTCCCCAAGTTCATATTAAGTTCCCTCAGCGAGGTGATACCACTCATCACCTCATCGGCATAGCCCGAATCGCCCAACTGGTCGACAGGAAAGATAACCAACAGCTCATTACTGGAGCCTGTAGCCATCGGAGCGACGGGCGGTGTCTCTTCCTTGTCGCTGCTGCAAGCCGACAGCACGAATGCGAGCAGCATCAGCAGCAACCATTTGCTTTTGTTTGTCAAACAATTCATAAATTACATGTAATTTCGCTAATTAACCTACAAAATTAGATATTCTTATTAAATAATGTGTAAACCTTTCTAAAAAAACAAGAATAATTAACAATATAACGAAAAAAACTGTTGAATCTAATCAAAATGTGTATTAAATGCAACTTAAAAAATATATCATATCATTTTTTTGATTACCTTTGCACACCGATTTTAAGCAAACAGCTCACAGAACATGGTACTCAACTACATTTGGATTGCATTTTTCCTCGTCGCCTTTGTCATCGCCCTGGTACGCTTAGTGTTTCTTGGCGACTTCGACGTGTTTCCCGCTATGATGGACTCTACGTTCAGTTCATCGAAGACGGCCTTCGAGATTTCATTGGGACTGACCGGCGTGCTCGCACTCTGGTTAGGCATCATGAAGATTGGCGAGAAGGGCGGACTGGTCAACGCGCTGGCGCGACTGCTCAGCCCCGTATTCGTGAAGCTCTTTCCTGACATTCCCAAGGGACATCCCGTGACGGGCAGTATCTTCATGAACGTCGCCGCCAACATGTTAGGCTTGGACAATGCTGCCACGCCCTTGGGACTGAAGGCCATGGAACAGCTGCAGGAACTGAACCCCAAGAAGGACACGGCGACGAACCCGATGATTATGTTTCTCGTGCTCAACACGAGCGGACTGACGCTCATTCCCGTCTCTATCATGGTCTACCGCGCACAGATGGGGGCGGCACAGCCCACCGACATCTTCATGCCCATCCTGCTGGCCACGTTCTTCTCAACGTTGGCAGGCATCATCGTCACCTCGCTCTACCAGCGCATCAACCTGCTGAACCGCACCCTGATTCTCACCTTGGGCGGTGCCTGCCTGTTCGTTGCCGGCATCATCTGGAGCTTCAGTCAGCTGGACTCGCTGATGATGAACCGCGTGAGCACCACCACGGCCAACATCCTGCTGATGACCATCATCGTGGGCTTTATTCTGGCTGGTGTCCGCAAGAAAGTGAACGTCTATGACGCTTTCATCGAGGGCGCCAAGGACGGCTTTACGACGGCCGTGCGCATCATTCCCTACCTGGTGGCCATCCTCGTAGGCATCGGTGTGTTCCGCGCCTCGGGAGCGATGGACTATCTTGTGGGCAGCGTGAAATGGCTGGTCGATGCCATCGGCATAGACAGCCAGTTTGTCGAGGCACTGCCCACGGCTCTGATGAAGCCGCTGTCGGGTTCGGGTGCCCGTGGCATGATGGTCGATGCGATGACCACTTATGGTGCCGACTCGTTCGTGGGCCGTCTGTCGTGCGTGTTCCAAGGCAGCACCGACACCACCTTCTATATCCTGGCCGTCTATTTCGGCAGCGTGGGCGTGCGCTATACCCGTCATGCCGTAGCCTGCGGTCTGCTGGCCGACCTGGCAGGCATCATCGCGGCCATTACCATTTGCTACTTATTCTTTAGCTAATTGAGAATCGAGAACTGAGAATTGAGAATTAAAAAATGATGAATAGAATATGAGCAAGCTCTCTTCCCTGGCGAAAGATACCGCCATCTACGGTCTCTCCAGCATCGTTGGCCGTTTTCTGAACTACCTGTTAGTGCCCCTTTACACAGCGAAGATTTCTGCTGCATCGGGCGGCTACGGTGTCATTACCAATATGTACGCCTACACGGCACTGGTGCTGGTGCTGCTGACCTTCGGCATGGAGACCACCTACTTCCGCTTCACCAACAAGACGCATGAGGACTCGATGCGCGTCTATTCGACCACGCTGATTTCCGTAGGCACCGTGTCGCTGACGTTCGTAGCACTGGTGCTGCTGTTCATCAGTCCGCTGAGCCAGCTGATGGGCTATGGCGACCACCCGTCCTACGTCTGGGTGATGGCCGTCACGGTGGCCATCGATGCTTTCCTGTGCATTCCCTTCGCCTATCTGCGCCAGCAGAAGAAAGCCCTGAAGTTCGCCACGCTGAAACTGCTGAACATCCTGCTGAGCATTGCCCTGAACATTGTCTATTTCGCCTGGCTCGACGGCAAGGACGTGGGCTACGCCTTCTATATCAACCTTTTGTGCTCTGCCCTGCTCATCTTAGGACTGCTCAAAGAGCTGACGGGCTTTCGCTGGGTGCTCGACCGCGCCGTGCTGCGCCGCATGCTCAGCTATGCATGGCCCATTCTCATCTTGGGCGTTGCCGGCATCCTGAACCAGACCGCCGACAAGATGCTGTTCCCCTATATCTACGAGGGTGCCGACATGCACAGTCAGTTAGGCATCTACGGAGCTGCCTCTAAGATTGCCATGATCATGGCGATGATTACCCAAGCCTTCCGCTATGCCTACGAGCCGATTGTGTTTGCCGGCGTGAAGGACAAGGACCAGCATGAGATGTATGCCAGTGCCATGAAATACTTCATCATCTTCACCCTCCTGGCCTTCCTGCTGGTGGTGGGCTATATCGATGTGCTGAAGCATCTCATCGGCAGTGACTACTGGACGGGACTGCGCGTGGTACCGATCGTCATGGCGGCTGAGATCATGATGGGCATCTACTTCAACCTCTCATTCTGGTATAAGGTCATCGACAAGACCATCTGGGGAGCCATCTTCTCGGGCATCGGCTGTGCGGTGCTGCTGACGGTCAACTTCGTGTTCGTGCCCCGCTACGGCTATATGGCCTGTGCCTGGGGCGGCTTTGCCGGCTACGGGGTGGCCATGCTTATCTCGTATGTGGTAGGGCAGAAGTACTACCCCATCAACTATCCGCTGAAGAGCATTGCCTTCTATGTGCTGTCGGCAGTCATCTGCTTTGCCGCCATGACCTATATCCGCGAGCATTACGGCATCTGGCTGTCATTAGCCTTCAACACACTGATAATCTGCGTCTTCCTCGGCATCGTCATTCACCGCGACTTCCCTCTGCGCCATCTGCCCGTCGTAGGGAAGTACTTCCGTTAAAGACCTAAAATACCCCTTTGCAATAGGTATCTTGTTATCTCGCAATTCGATTCAAATTGTCTCGCAATTCGATTCAAATTATCTCGTAATTCGATTCAAAGTGTCTCGTAATTCGAATCGAATTGCGAGATAATTCCTTTCGAATTACGAGACAACGAGATAGCTATTTCAGCAAGTGTACAAAATTATTGTTTCATTTCACGGAGCAGGCGGTCGGCATGTCCCCAACTGTCCATCATATAGAGCACATAGCGAATGTCGACACCGATACAGCGGGCCAGCTTCGAGTCGAAGAAGATATCGCTCGACAGCGAGTCCCAGTTGCCGTCGAAGGCCAGTCCGATGAGCCGATTCTTGCCGTCGAACATCGGCGAGCCGCTGTTTCCGCCTGTAATATCGTTGGTGGTGAGGAAGCAAAGGGGCATGTCGCCGGCTTTCTCCATGAGAGGAATCATCTCGGGCTGCACCTTATAATCTTCGATGGAATCGCCCGTTTTCATCTTTTTCACGATGCTCGGAGCCTTGGTCTGGAAGCCTGACGACTGGCCGCCGAGATTATACTCGCGCACCTGTCCGTAGCTGAGGCGCATGGTGAAGTTGGCATCGCTATAGTGGGGCAGGTCCTGCTCCATGCGCAGCTTGGCGGCACAGAGGTACTGCTCCTGCTGGTCGATCGAGTCGTTCAGGCGGTTCATCGCCGTGCGCAGGTCGCCCTGAACGGCGGTCAGGTCGAGACCGAACTGCACGCCCAGGTCGCGCTTCGTCTTCTTCTTGTTTACATAGAGTTTCTTGCCGTTCTTCATCAGCAGTGACTTCTGGTAGAGATAGTCGGCATAACGCTGGCAGTCGCCCCCGAAACGCTCGTCGATGGTCTTGAAGAAGTCGGGCAGATACTGCTCGTCGGTCACCTTCTCACGATAGTTCTTGAGCAGCGTGCCCAGGATTTCACAGTCGGTGGCCACGTCGAAAGACTCGGCATTGTCGGGCAGGGTGACATACATCTTCTTGCCGCTGCCCTTGGGCGAGGCACCGTTGTGTATGCGCAGGGCGCGTGCCGACAGCTCGTCGGTGCGACGGAAGGTCTCACTCCAGTGCATCAGCACGTTCATCAGATGCAGCCGCTCGCGGTAGAGGCGTTCCATCAGGGCAAAGTCGAGCTTGGTGGCATAGCCGGTAGAGTCGATCCAGCGGCGCAGCTGCATCTCGAACTGATACTTCTGCCCGATGAGTCCGATGCTGTCGATACATTTGTTCATGCCGATGGAGTTCTTCCAGTAGTTCGACGACTGGGCATACTTTGAGTCGTACTTGATGCGCACAGCCTCAGACTGATCCATGTGACGCTTCATAACCTCCTGTTTCACGCCACGAATCTGGGCACGGACGGCATTCTGCTCGTAACGCTCGCGAATGCCATAGCTGGAGAGATAGCGCGAGGTGGAGCCGGGATAGCCCATCGTCATGGAGAAAGAGCCTTCCTGATAGCCCTCGTCAGAGATGCGGGCCCAGTGCTGCGGACGGTAGGGCACGTTCTCTTTCTTGTAGTCGGCAGGACCGTTGGTCTTGGGGTCGGCATAGATGCGGAACACAGAGAAGTCACAGGTCTGGCGCGGCCACATCCAGTTGTCGGTCTCGCCACCGAACTTGCCCATCGACTTGGGGATGGTGAACACCAGTCGCAGGTCGGTGAAGTCGCGATAGGTGGTGGCATAATAGCGGTTGCCCTCATAGAAAGGCTTCAGCTCCAGGCGCAAGGTGGAGTCCTTCTCCTTCACCTGCTTCGACCAGCTGTTCTCCACGGAATCGAGGAAAGCCTCACGCTCGGCAAAGCTCATCTGTTCGAAGCGAGGTGTCAGGATCTGGTCGGTCACCTCTTTCTGCTCCACCATGAACGAAACGAACATATCCTTGTTGGGCAGTTCTTCCTCGAAAGTCTTGGCATAGAAGCCGTTGAGCATGTAGTCGTGGTCTACGGTAGAGTGGCTGCGAATGGCTTCGAAGCCGCAGTGATGGTTGGTAAACACCAGTCCGTCGGGGCTGACCACCACGCCTGAGCAATAGCCGGAGAAGTTGACCACGGCCTTCATGATGG
>Ga0326511_10001404_pt1 | contig 19935 bp, 37 predicted proteins | sample 0_2496_0518_D_FD_203701 | JGI IMG/M metagenome (GOLD analysis project Ga0326511, IMG submission 203701) | Bovine rumen microbial communities from UC Davis, California, United States - 0_2496_0518 | ecosystem: Host-associated > Mammals > Digestive system > Stomach > Rumen | place: USA... | reverse complement strand
GCAACAATTATTTCAGATGATGCTTATGGTATTTTATATAATTGTCCAGAATCAAATAATAAAGGTTATCAAGGTTTATATGTAACTCTTACAAAAGATTCTCAAAACTTTGTTGTATGTAATAAAGAAACAACTGTCGAAGGCGATGAAACTTATGCATCAATAGATTCTTGGAAAGACTTAACAGTTCAAGGTGTTGGTTATCTTGCAGTTTACAATAACATTGGTCATGGTTTAAGAGGTGAAACGATGAATGTTGCAGGTCCTCATATTTATATTGATACTGTTCATGACGGTGTTCATGGTAAGAATGTTAATATTCTTGATGGTGTATTCTATGTACAAGCTGCAAAAGATGCATTTGGAACAACTGATAAAGGTAAGATCATTGTTCTTGGTGGAGAATTTACTTTTGTTAATGTAGCTGAAGACAACTTCGATTCTAAGAATGATGGTTATTATGCAGTTGCTGGTGTTTCAGGAACAAAAATGCATCCAATTGAAGAAATGTATGATGAAGGTACTGTTACTGCATATCCAACAAAAGAAGATTATGAAAATAAAACTAATGGAGTACAAATTAATTTTGCAATAGGTACAACTGTTAATTCAGGTTGGTTCTATAATGCTGATGAAAATGAAAATGTTGTTAAATCAGCAGTGCCTGCTGGACATGTAGTATGGGTATGGGATGATCCTGTAGAAGTATTATTTGATGCTCCTCAAGCATATTTAATTAATGCTGAGTATAATGTAGTTGAAGTAACAGGAAAAATTACACGTCCTATTGTTCGTGCTACTGATGCAATTACTATTGGTGATAATCCAACATTCTCTAAATCAAAAGGTAAACTTAATGGTGGATATGACCATAAGTTAGATATATATCTTAATGGTGCTGTAATTGTTACCGATAGCCATGCTCCTTCTATTGCTAATCTTCCTGATGTTGGTAGAGTTAAGATTACTGCTGTTAAAGATACAATTAATGCAATTATCAATAAAGATACAACTGAAAATGATTTAACGGGCTTATATGATCATGATGCAATTAAATCAGAAAATAATGTAACTATAGAAGTAAAAGGTGGTTCTGTTCTTTACGTAACATCAGGTATTGGTGATGGTATTGATGGTGGAGAAACAAGATTCATTGATTCTAAAGGTGCATTCGTTGTAACAAATTGTGGTCAACGTGGTGTTAAAGGTAATGCAATTGTAATTGGTCCAGATGCAGTTATCAATTCATCAGTTATAGATAGTTATATAACAGATACTACAGATCCTGAATATACAACATTTGATGGTATATTTGTTGCAAAAGGAAATGTTGTTAATCATACTGTAGGCAAAGGTGTCGCAACTGCTGCAGATCCTGAAGCAAAACAAACTGGTTTTGCTGATGTATATGCAAGAAATGGTAAACACTCAAAAGGTATGTTCGGTACAACTGATACAGAACTTAAAGGTGTTGCAATTATAGGTTCACTTGGTGCAGCAATCAAATTAGATACTGGTAATGCTCATAACTTATATGTAAACCAAATATTAGGTTCTGCATTGAATCCTGTAACTCCAGTAGTTGAAGCTTATAAAGTTGTTCCTTATGAAGGTGACCCAATTGTTTAACAAACATATTTAATATTATATTAATTAAGGCAGCCAATTGGCTGCCTTTTTTGATTTGGGTTCTCAAATAACTTGGTCACCATTTCCGCATGCAACTGTCTGGTATTATTGTTTTGAACCCGGTGTTTTAATGAAGTTTTTGTAACGCTCAATTCTGAACGATAATCCCTATTCAACTCCTTAGGGGATTTTTATATAAGTTCATTTAATTGTCTAATCGAAGTAAAAATATTTATCTTCTTAAATCGGTCGATCTCTTACCATAGTCGTGGACTTGTTTGTTGTGGATTTAAACCGTATCGGTAAACTGACCACTAGGATGTTACTACGTCCTCAATTAGTTTTTTAACTTGCGTTTATTATATATTAAAATTCCATTAAAGGAACACGGGCGGAGGTTTGTTCTTATTCTTCATCTTTATTTTGTTTGTTAATCAATTACAAATATAATATAGTATTTAATTTATAAAATTCAAATAATATTAGAAAAAATTATCTAGATTCATAAATTAGTGTTGTCTTACCATGTAGACCAAACTCCTTGAAATAAATTCGGCCTGTACCATTAGGACGGAACCAATCAGCACAAAACTTAAGTCCTTCACGAGCCTCATCCTCTGTTTCAAAGTAACCACTTATGCTAGAGTGGATCTCATCAATATGATTTTCAATATAATAAATTCCCTTCATAACTTAATCTGTATATTCATTTGCAGGATTACCAGTCCATAGTTCTCCAATACAATAACTTCCAATCTTAATATATTCAGACCCATCCTTTCGTACATGAATACGATGTGATTTCTTGAATGGAGTAGTTGGTACATCAAAATCAGGAACTCTCAAACCATTCTGTCCATAGCCATCATTCGACAACCATTTCTTACCAACATGTTCAAGCCAAACAGTCTTAGAAGTACATTTAACAACACGAGCAAACTCAGGAATACATGCGCTGTAATGATACGCATAAACAATAATATCTCCAACTTTCATAATTAAATATTTATAAGATTCAAACGTAACGTAATGTAACCAATAACTCCCATGTAGTTTTCTTTAAGAAACTCTTGATTCTTATAATTAAGAGCAGTCATACAGTTCAAAAATTCTTGAAGAACAGGAACTGGATAATCAATGATCTTCAGCATCTCTTTGTACAGTTCCTCAGGATTATCCTTTTTGTCAGCAATTGATGCAAAAACATCAATCATCTTTTCAGTATCTTTAGAAGTATATTTCAGCATATTTATTTAATTAAATGTCGTTCTTCCAACTCTTATCATGACGGAAACTGCGAGTAGCAACCTTTGCTGTTGACTTTGTCCAAGCATGTTTCTTACCCTTTGAATTATGTTCTTTAAAATCAGATGTCCACATTCCTGGTGCATGCATTACAATAGACTTTCCAGATCTTTTCATATTAAAGCTTAATTAAATGTTTAACATTAACTTCAATTGTCTCCTTATCATTATAATAATTAAACTCAACAATAGCCTTAGTATATTTCTTAAGTTCCTTAAAACCAATGATTTTTCCAATTCTGTAATTTCTCTTAATCTTTACAGATGGAGCATATAAACCACTTTCAGTCTCAACATTTAACTCGTCATAAACAACAGAATCATTAATTCTGAGTTCCTGAGCAATTGAATTATAATACATCATATATTATTTATTTGATTTTTATTACAAATATAATATAGTACTTTAATTAAAAAATTAAATAATATATGAAAATTTTTAAGAAAAAATAAAGGTAGCTTATTTGCTACCTTCATCTAATTTTTGAAATAACTTAACTGTATATTCAATCATATTTCTCATTCCTTCTTCAATATCAACTTTAGGCTGCCAATTATATCTTGCAAGACCATGTGTATTGTCACATAATGAAAATTTGTTTACTTCATGTTCAAGTACTTCAGGTTTGATTGAATATGCACCCTCATAAAGTTGTGGATATTTTTTCCAATAATTTGAAGAATCTACATAATTTGCAGGAATACAAATCTTCATGATATTTTGTGCAACATCATAAATCTGACGAACTGAATATGATTTATTTGAAGAACAATTAACTGCATCAAATCCTTTACAATCTTGAACCTTTTCAAGCAAATCAGTTAAGTCATCAACGTATATATAATCTCTTGCTTGCTTACCATCTGAATGAAATGTTGGAACTCTTTGATAATAAAGTTCACGAATAAGATAACCTACAAATGGTGGTTGTTTACGAAGACAATCAACATGTGGTCCATATACATTTGCAAATCGAACACAACATACATTCATTCCATAAGTATCACAATATGACTGTGCAAATCGTTCAGCACAATATTTTGTATTTGGATATATCAATGTAGGTAATGGGAAGTCATATTCAAATGTTGGAAAACCTGTACAGTTTTCATACATTGCATTTGTTGATGCTTGAATAACTGTCTTAACTCCATATATTCTACTAAGTTCAAGTATATTAACAAATCCATTAACATTAACATCAACAGCTTCACATGGATTTGACTGACAATCAGGAAGTGGAGCAATACCAGCTATATTATATACATAATCAAAATGATCATCAAAGATATTAAAAATTTCTTCCATTTTTTCTCTATCTCTAATATCATATTTGAATAATACTTCATTTAAGTCAACATCATCAAACTTAAGATTATCTTCATGTCCATAAGACATATTATCAACTAATATTAACTTATGTCCTTCTTTTATAAATTTATATACAAGCTGTGATCCAATAAATCCTGCAGCTCCAGTTATCAAAATTTTACTCATAATTAAATTCAGTTACTTTTATATAATTTAAATCCGCATTTTCAGCAGCTTCACAACCAACTTCAGAGTCTTCAAATACAATTGCTTCTTCAGGTTCACATTCTAATAGATTCATTGCTTTAAGATATACTTCAGGATCTGGTTTTCCTTTTGAAACATTCTCTCCTGTTATAACAATATCAAAATAAGATTCAATAAGAAAATATCTAAGTACACCATAAAGATTTTCTCTTGTTGCTGTTGATGCAATACAAGTTCTCATACCCATTTGTTTAGCAGATTTGATAAATCTTAATAATGATTCATTAAGTCTTATATGACTAAAATAAGCAGGATATATTTTTTTCTTTAATTCTTTTATTGGTTTTCTATCATCTTGTTTAATATTCATCTTATCACAAAATGCATCAAATCGTAACCCATAACATTGTTTATATTCATCAAGAGATAATTGATAATCAAAACTTTCAAATGCTTCACGATATGCAAGATAATTAGCCATTAATGTATCAACAAGTGTACCATCAAAATCTGTGATAATTGCTTTTATGCGTCCCATATATTTCTATCGTAATTATAATTCTCTAAATCGTATGGAGTTCCAAATGACCAATAATGATCATAATGTAAATTCATATCATATACATCTATACAAGTATCGAGTATATTGATAATATAGTTTATTACTTCAGATAAATATAACTCTTTAATTTTTAATTTTCCAGATTCAAAATCTGATATATATTGTTGTGCTGCTTGTTTTAAATATTTTGCTTCTCCAAGATAATAACAACCACCTATAGCATAATTTGATACTGGAGTTTTTTCAGCGACAAACATACCAACATTTCCAATAACCTTTACAAAACTATAAATAGGATTATTTGAATAAAATGTTAACACCATTGGTATTCTACAAGAAGCTAAACGTAATTTATGAAATAATTTTTCAACATATCCTATAGAAGAAAATTGAATATCGCAATCCATTGATACAATACATTCATCATCTTCCATATATTTCTCTGCAAGCATAACAGTTTCTAATGCACCTCTTGTTGTTTTTTCAACTGTTATTATATTTGCTTCAGGATAATATTGTTTAATCTCTTTATCAATATTATAATCATCAATGAATTCTTTTCTAACAATAAATGTATATTTTATCTTAAGCCAATCATCAACATTATAATCTTTAATATTAAGACTTGATAATGATCGTCTATATAATTCTATTCCTTCGAAATTAATTAATGGCTTAGGGACTGTATAACCTGCTTCTTTGAAACGGCTACCTTCCCCAGCCATAGGCATTATAATATGTAATGTTTTCATTTTGATTCTGAATTTTGTTGCATTAATTCTTCAAGATGCTTAAAATGTCTTTCATAAATATGTAATGAACCTGCATTCCATATAATAGGGTCACAAATAATTGGAGCAGCAATACCTACTGCAGGAATAATCTTACCAAATAAATCTCTTGCTAATTTCTCTTGTACGTGTATATGCCATAATGCATCATTATCAAATCCAAATACAGCATCATTGCTTCTCATATATACAATATACTTCAAATGATATCTTCCACCTTCATCTTCATTTAAGAAACATTGAACTGCATAAGTACAACAGAAATCATGCATTCCACCCTTATTATATTCAATTTGCATTGATGGACGATTATATATCATACAAGCTTCACGTGTATGTGGATCTTCAATAAGTTTCTCCATACAATGTTTATATTGGTCACAATTATCTTTTGACCAAATCATCCATCCATAATTTGAATTAATATAACCTAATGAATCAGCACAAGCTTTCCACATTACAGGCGCACCTTCTGGAATATCATTTACATTTAATGATTCTGATTGATACCATTCTAATTCTCTTTCAAAATATTCTTTATTAGGTTGTCTTATAATCCATGGCTTATCAACCTCAAACTGAATGTTCTGTAATTCAATTGTCTTTGATTGTTGAACAGCATTACCTATTGTTCTAAATTCATTATTAATATACTTATTGACGAATAAATTAGCAACGTCTTTAGTATTCATTAATTTATATTCTGTCATTTACTTTTTAAATTTATTTATAACCCAATCACAAATAAATGATAAACCCGTTATGAATAATAACAGGAATATCAATATAAAAAATATAGTTTCTCCAAAAAAGTTTTTAATCTTATCCATTTATAAATCTAAAAGCTTCATTAAATATATCTTCTCTACTTCTAAACTTATCACCATCATTTACATAGATAAGTTTCTTTTCATTATCAGAAATATTTATCATATTAAATATTTCTTCAAATTGTTCAGCTTCTTTCAATATCTTTTCAACATTACCATTTGATAATGATTTGCCATCTTCATTATTTCTTAATAAGCTTTCAGATTTTGATAAAAGTTGAATATATCTTATTTCTAAATCTTTTCGATATGATAAAATGTCATTAACATTAAATATCATTTCTCCAACATCATCTTTGCTTCTATTTCTATATAATACTCCATATACATATTCTCCTATATGAGAACGATTCATTATAATAACATGAGTATTATCATATTTTCCTTCAACTATATTTTCTGCATATATTCTAAACAATTCATCTTGTTCCTTTGATGAATATTTTTTAGTTATTGGTTTTCCACAATGTATGACTGTTGCTGTTGGGTATTTCTCTAATATTTTTGATATTAGAGTATCTTTTCCTGTATTATCGGTTCCTTCAATAATGATTAATTTCATTAATATTATATGAATATATTTAATCTATCCTATCTCAATAATATAGTTTATTTTGTGTTAATTATTACAATTACCACAATTTAATTATTTTTAATATATATTAAATATAGATAAAACTTATGAAAGATTCTACAGAATACATTAATTATCAAGATCCTTTAACAGTTGCAAAAGTACTTGAAAAGGCAGCTCAAGTTCGCGAAGAAAAACAAATTGCTGAACAAAAACGAATTGAAGAAATGTCAACACATGATGAATTTGCAAAAGATGATGACGTTGTAATTCATGAAGCAAAGGATGATAAAAAGGATAAATATTTCTTTAAGAACATTCTTATATTTACAAATGATAGAGATTCAAAAACAAACAAGACATTAAAAAATCTTGAACAAGCAGTAAAAGGCAAAGGTGTTGAAATCTTTCCATTCGTTGCTGAAGAAGTTGATTATAAAGCAACTGATGATAAAATAGAATGGCATGATAATGAAAATAAATATAAGGTTGATGAACAATCTAATATTGATACAATTGTAATTACTCGTCTTGGTGCACAAGATTCTGAAGAATGTATGGAATTAATTAAAGAACTTCAAGATTGGGGATTCTTTGTACTTAATCCAATACAATCTGCAAAGAAAGCATCAAACAAATATCAGTCAGCTGTATTAATGGAAAGATATGAAATTCCTCAACCAAGATTTACATTAATATCAAAGAATGATATATTAAAGGGTGAAGAATCTCTTAAGAAGAAATTAAAAGTAATATATCCTGACCTTGGTAAAAATGAAGATGAAGATAAAAAGAAAGAATATGTTGTAAAGATTCTTGATGGACATGGTGGTACAGGTGTTACCATGCAATCAGGTAAAACAATTCTTTCAATGCTTCAAATGGTATTTGCTGTTGATGAAGAACGTGAATTATTAGTACAAAAGAAAGAAGAAGCAGATGGTGGTGATATTCGTGTTCATGTATTAACAATGCGTACTCATCAAAAAATACTTGCACAAATGAAACGTAAGAAAATTGGTGGTGATTTCCGTTCAAATGTATCATTAGGTGCAACTGCAGAAAAAGTAGAATTGACTCCAGAACAAGAAGAAATAGCACTTAAAGTTGCAAAGATATCTGGTATGCCATGGTGTGCTGTTGATATTATGCCACTTGTAAAAGGTTCAAATCCTGAAATTGGAGATAATGTTGTTCTTGAATATAATGCATCTCCAGGTACAGATGGTATTTCTGAAGTTATAGATGATAACTTTATGGAAATATTATTAGATGAAATTAACGATATTAATGAATTAGTACTTGCTCCTAAAGCAATTGGATATCTTGAAAATGTTAAATTCACAATGGATAATGATGATGAATTTGAATTTGAAGCAAAGTTTGATACTGGTAATGGAGCAAAGGCATCAACAATAGGATGTGATAGTCTTGATTATAAAGGAAACTTAGTTATTGCAACTATAGAAGGTAAGAAATATCAATTTAAGAAAGCTGGTGAATCTCGTGCAATTGTTGGACAAGTAACTGAACCTCGTACAACAGTTATTATACCTTGCATACAAGTAGGTTCTCGTAAATTACTGGATGTTGAATTTGCATTGGTAGATAATCGTAATAAAAAACAAAAAGTATTGATTAATAGAGATGTTATGTCTCGTTTAGCTTATCAGATTAATCCAGCAAAGAAACATATTCTCGAAGACGATTTAGCATATTCATTCAAAGAAGAAGCAGATAAGAAAGCTGCAGAGGAAGCAGAAAAGAAAAATAAAGATAAGAAATAATGAATACAATTAAATTAGGCTCTAAAGGAGATGATGTAAAAGTATTGCAAAAATATTTAGGAATTAATCCTGATGGTGTTTTTGGACTAAAGACATTATTAAAAGTAAAAGAATGGCAAAAATCAAAAGGATTAATTTCTGACGGCATAATAGGACCTAAATCTTGGGCTATTATATTAGGAAATCAAGCACAAACATCTATACAACAAGCTCCAAGTTCAGGTAATAATATTGGTATAAGTGCAGGTATGATTAATTTTATTTGTCAATATGAGACAGGTAAAAAATTTGGTTATACAATGACTGCTAAAGATTTGAATGGCTATGATTTACATGATGCGGGTGGTCATAAGACTTATGGTTATGGTTTATTATATCATCCAACAACTCAAAAGTTCATGGACACAATTAAAAAGGTATGGACCCAAAAGGAACTTGAACAGTTATTCTTACAACATGCAAAACAAGCATCAATAAAAATAGATAACTGGGCTAAAGCAAATAAAGTTACATTAAATCAAAATCAAAAAGATGCTATTGCAAGTGCTTGTTATAATTTTGGTTTTGGTTTCTTACAAAAACAAATATGTAAGATAATTGCAGCTAATCCAAATAATCCTACAATACGAAATACATGGTCTCATTTATCTGATGTTCAAGGAAAGAAATATCCGGGCTTAATTAAAAGACGTCAAGCTGAAGCACGTTGGTATTTTGAAGGAAAATAAATAATTATAATATATGAAAGATTTAAAACAATTTATCTTAGAAGGTAAAAAACACGTCGATACTGCAACTTTAGCAGATTTTTTCCAATGGGCATGCCTACATGAATTACCTAATGGTAAATGTGATAAAAAAAATATTAAAGATGGTGATGTAATTGGATTACTTGATAACGGTTGGTTTGAAAATTTTGGAGATGCTGGTCCTAAAGAAGAACAAGAAGTCAGAGATTTCTTTAATAAAAACTGGGATGAAACAATTAAAGTAACATCACAAGAAACACCAAACGATTGGGAAATTTCATTTACTCTTAATAATAAAGAATATGTATTTGCTTGTCAAACATATTTTGGAGATTTATCACATCATGCTTAAATATGAAAAATCTAAAAGAATATATTAAAGAAGAAATATTTGCAACCCCTGCTAATACGATTGGTATGGGAAATCCTTCTGCTCCTACAGATACACAACCTGGGTCAGGAGATATTCCACAACCATTATGTATTGATATTAAAACAGGTAAACTTTATAAAAGAAGAAAAAAATTCAAAAGATATAAAATATAAAGAGAGTACTTAAGTACTCTCTTATTTCTTTACAACAGCCATTGATGAACTTCCACTTGTAAATACAATATATCTTTGTCCATCAACATATACAGTCTGTGTATTAATACTTGACTGAGTGTTTTGAACACTTGTTACAATAGGAGCAGGATTAGCATTAACTGTAGGCGTACTAGCACAAAGTACAAATCCCATAATACCACCGATTACATATGCAATTGTTAGCATACCAATAAAAGCAAATAATTTAATCTTTTTCATTTTCTTCAAATAATTTAATTAGTTTATTCATTAAGTTCATTGCAATAGTACCAGTTTCAACATCACCGTATGATAAATAAATATTTACACAATCATTCATTATACATTTAAGTGCCAATATTGCATCTGATGTATATGTTGTTTGTATTGGTAATCTTGATAACATTGTTACCCATTGTTGGCATTCGATTACTTGAGTATGTTTATTGTGACTTTTATATATTAATATCATATAATCAAGTATACACAATAAATTTTCCTTATCATCAACAATATCATTATACTTTATCTTTTTCATTCAGTATTGACATTAATTTATAATTTATATCATCTCCCCAACCCCAATGTTCAATTTCTTTTTTGACGCGGCATACATAAGTTTTATTCTCATCAAAATTTATTGTATGCTCATAAATATTCAAATCAAGAAAACTATCGTCCTTGTAATGCTCATTATGAGTGTTCTTAAGAAATTTACCTGAAAGTTCAACTTCCTCACAATCAAGAAGGCTATCACTTCCAATAAGAACTAATACATCCTGCCATTTCTTACCACGAATCCATGCTTCCTGACGTTCAAACTCACCATCTTCAATTTCTTGCTCCTTATAATCAGGAAATATTTCATTAATCTTTGAAATTACATCACAGTGCATATCTGCAAATGTAAAACTTGATTGATTATTAGGGTCATATTTACCATCACTATAATATGCCTGATGATAAAAAAACGGCAAAACATTCTCATTTGGTTTTACAAGCAATTCATTAAAATACTTACCTTCAAGATTTGATATAATATTTCTATAATGAAGAATAATTGCATCTCCATAATCAAGGCCCTCATGATAATACCATTCATCTCGTCTAACAATATCATTCACTTCTTTCCAGAAATAAGTAAAATCAAGTTGATTCTTGCATGGAAAATTCTCATCTTCTCGGAGAGCATCCATTCGATGCATACACCATTCCACAACATCTTCTTTTGACCAAAGTGACCAACCATCAGCATTAATACAATGCAACATATCCATCCACATTGTCTTAACACTATTACTGCGATGTTGATACCATCCTTTACAATATAAAGCTACGTTTCCAAATTTCATAATTATATTTTTTATTATAAATATATTATAAAATTAACATTAATCTTCGTAATCAAATGGGTGTTCATTAATAACTGCTGTTTGATAAACCCAAAACTTAATATTATATTTTTCACGCAACCATTTCCAATTAGAAATTGGATTTTTTGTATCACCATTTAACCAAGTTTTAGTATCTTTGAATACAACCAATTTATCATTGTTTGTCCATGCTAATATTGGTAAATCAATATTCATAGGTTCCCAGGATGCGGGATTCCAATTAAAATGTGCTGTCATTGAATATATTCTGGTTTAAGTTTTACAATATCTGAATTACTTCTCCATGCCTTTGTTGTTTTCTTACTAAATTTAATATTGTGACCTTGACGCTGGTCCCATCTATATTCATTACAATACAATCTACCATCATCATATTCTACAAGAATTTCACAGTGAAAATAACCTGGACCATGTGAAAATGGATTCTTGAAATCTTTTACAACACCTTGACGATATGTCTTATCTGATTTTGGAACAAGAATCAAAACCTTATCACCAACTTCAATTTTATTTCCAATATTATCAAAATATTCCATAATCATTTCATTACTTCCAATTTTTCTTCTTCTTTGAACGCTTCTGATAATTACTTGTCTGCTCGTACTTCTCGTAATCGTTTACAATATTTTTCATTTTTACTTATATTTAACAAATTCCTAATTCTACAATTCGTTCACAAATCTCATTTAAATTATCACCGAGATCAGTTTCAGTTGCATCAGCCCAAGCAAGTACACATTCTTCAACATCGGCCTTTTCTAAAATTTCAGGAAATTCATGACTATTAAACCATCTTTCAAACTCTAATGCTTTACGTGTAATATTCATTTTATTTAATTTAATCTGTTATGTCAAAAATATTAAGATACTTATTATCTCGAGTTGTAATCTGTACACGAATATTTCCGTCAGTTTTCCACAAATCATAAGTTCGTGGGAAATCTGCTCCGTTATCGTAACACCAAGATTCAATCATTGTAATTGCTTGTCCAAGACTACAATCTTCTGAAATAACTTTTGTTGTTTTCTTAAGTGATGTTTTTAATCGTAATGTACTTATAAGTTTCATATTACATTGATTTGTAAAAATTGTTTGCATTTTTACCAGCAGCCATTAATTCTGCATATTCAGCATCTCCCATATTCTCAAGAGCCTGCTCAATTAGATAATCATTATAATCAATTCCGTTATATTTCATATTAATATTCTCCTCTTTCTTTTAGAATTGCAATATATTTCTTTGTCTCGTCATTATCGGCTTTAAGATTGTCAAGCACAATATCTATTTGAGCATGAATTTCTTTATAAATGGGAGTATTCCAATAATGATACGTATTTGTCTTGTTTGGCTTGCGGCCATCTGCAATCATCTGGGGCTTCAAAGCTTTGATTAACTGTTTATATAATTCATTACGTTTCTTCAAAGCAATATCCTGATTTTTCTTGCCTTGCCAAAGCAATTGCCAACCATTTGAAAACTCAGTCTTTTCACGAAAATGCCAATTAATTGAATAAACCATATCTGTTTGTTTGATTACAATTATAATATAGTATTTAATTTTAAAAATTCAAATTATATATTAAATTATCCAATAATACAATTATGAATTATTGTCCTGCTATATACACCCTTTGAAGATGAACTACTCATAATTTGTGACTGACCTTTTGAATTAAATGTAAAACAAGTCTTAGAATAATATCCTTTACCACCATGAATACCAAATGACAATTTTGTTGCTATGAACTTAATTTGCCATTTATTATCATCCTTTTTATTAACTGACAAAACTTTATATGGTCCTTTCATATATGATTTTGAAACTGACCATTCTGGATCATCTGAATTTTCATCTCGATAAAAAGTACATAACATTACTGTTTTACCCGGATAAAGATCTTCAGGTAACATTCCACTAAAATTAAAATTTCGTTTCATATTATTTATTAAAGATTTTGTCAAATAATTTCTTCAGACCACTCCTCATATCTGGATAAAGTTCAAAATTCTTTTCAAATGCAAAATTCATTGCATCATCAACATTATCAAAAATAGGATTCTCTTCAAACAGATTATATTGCTTATTGATAACACTTCCTATATCTGAAGAATACCATGATCTATCTGGACACCAAGCTCCCCAATTACCAACAGGAGTCAACTTAACCTTAAATGATACGTTGTTTTCGTTCTTACACCAATCAGAATGCCAGTCTATCAAATAAACCCCATAAATCTCATCACCGTTATTAGTACTAAGTTTATGCCCATTTACAGCAAGTTGAGTTCCAAAAGGACCACCCCAAAACATATGTTCCTCATAACGCCAACGAAGAACAAGATACTTACCTACATCTTCAGTCATAAACTTGAAATATTTACAAGTCTGAGTTCCGTCTTCTTCGGTTTTAATGGTACCGCTCCAAGTTTTTTCGTAAGTTATCATATTATTTCCAAACTGTTTTGTTTTCTAAATATTCGTTTCTCAATTTACGCCATTCAGTTTCCTCTTTAGCCTCTTCATTATTAATATGTTCAAAAAACTCGCCAATGGTTTTGAATTTCTCTTTATACCATTCAAGATCTTTTTTATTCTTAATAAATATCGGCAAATATGGTTCACCGGATTCTTTTGAATAAAGATAAGCTCCGGGATAATTAACTAATACGTATGGTTGATGCCAATCAGTTTTGAACTTTTTCTTTAATTTAATTTTGAACAAACCAAGAATATTTTTTTCTTCCTCATAATACAAATCTTGGTCAGGACTAATACGATATTGAAGTACATGTTCTGAAGAATAAGGAACAGCACAAAACTCAATTTTTAGATCTTTATTATAAGCAAAACTCATATTCAGTAAAATTAAGCAAGTTCGTAATAATCATAGTAACGGCGGCATTCCTCAGCCGACTTATTCAGTGCATTAATCAGACTCTTAATAGTCTTAGGATAACGAGGAATTTTGTTATTCCAAGAATGCCCACACTCAAGAGTGTAACCAAATACATTCGTCTCGAGCTCCTCAAGAGTTCCAGTAAAAGTTGTTGTACGACCGTGGTGAACTGAATTAACTGAATAAATCTTCTTGTTTGTCATTTTTTATTTATATTTTTAATTACAAATATAATATAGTACATATTTGATATTTTTCAAATAATATATGATTTTTTATGGGATTTGTTTATTTATTATGTGACGGCGAGAAATTCAAAATAGGAATGACAAGAGGCAAAATTGAAAAAAGAGTAGCAGAATTGCAAACAGGCAATCCTAATGAAATATGGATTCATTCTTATTATGAAACAATGTACCCAACAAAAATAGAAAAGATGTTGCACGGTAGACATGCAACATCTAATGTAAAAAATGAATGGTTTGATTTAAGTGTATCTGAAGTATCAAACTTTAAGAATGAATGTAAACAATGTGAAGAGATTCTTAAAGCGCTTCAAGATAATCCATTCATTTAATGTTCTTCACATATTAAATTTTCTTATAAAGACCAGTTTCAATAATATTCTTTGCAATACGATATTTATTATCCTTGTCAAGTCGGTTCATCTGTTCAATAATAGCATTCCACATCTCATCAATTGACATATTGTCAATCTTATCATAACGCAGCCCAGTAAAATTTTTATCCTTCAGCATCTGACGAAGCTTATTTGTCTTTTCCTCAGCTGCATCATCAGGAATAATAATCTCCCATTTATTTGATGTTGCCTCACGAGGAGAAAACATTGCCTCATCAATATTGTGAAGACCTGATTGGAAAAACTTTGAAACACCAAGTCGCAATCCAATTATAGGATATTCTACTCCATCAACTTTATGCGACTTATATAAATTGTATGCAAGATTAAAATCAAGGTCACTCTTAACAGCTTTCCAATTACGGATTATCTTTGGTTTACTCATACTTACTTATCATAATTTGAAATAAACTTATGGGCAGCATCCCAGCAGCGGTCAAAACTGGTATTGTTCTTTGGATCTGCATTCCAATTACCGTCATATCCAATTAGATAACGACCACAAATACCTGCCTTATACAGAAAGAAACAAAAATCTCCTGCATTAGTTGTAGTGTTGCGGAATACAAGCTTCAGTCCATGCAGCTTTGCATAAGCTCGCAAATTCTCGACTGAGTTCTTTACATACTGACTATTCTTATTCATATTATTTATTGTTTGAATTATAAATATAATATAGTATTTTTAATATAATATTCAAATTTCTTCTGAAATTATTTCATTTGCATATTTCTTCATATACAAACGACGTTTCTTACCAGCAATTTTTCTGATGCCTTTCATTCTATCTGACTTACAATCTCGTTCATCAAAAAGATTATGAGTGTCTTTAACAAGCCAAATACCACACATTAAACTTCGTTCATGAAATTCTCGAAGTAATGTATTGTGATGTCCTCGTTGACCATTACTAAAAAGATTTTTTCTAAATTCTTTTTTATATGTTTTACTCATTTGTGATTATTATATTTCAATTGTTCTTCTTTTGTATATATTGGATCAAAAAATTCCTTGCACGGACATCTCATTTTTTCTCCAACAAAATACATATTTTCTGATTTATCGTAATGAAGTACATCAGGCCGTTTTTTATTTATTTCTTCTCCTTTTGAGCATGGATAATTTTGATAATCATGTGGACCCCAAGCTGAGCCACGATTTTTACAATTATTGCAATATGGTTTTCTACTTATTAACATTGTATTTATACTTATTTGTGTTTATTGTCCTTTATAAGAAGTTAATGAAAATGGTATTCTATAATTATAATATTTGTATGCAATATTGAAGTCAGCCCATTCATCAGGATAATTATCAATTATTGCTCCATTATGACGAGGATCATTTGTTCTTATATTTTCAAGAAACTCATATCGTTCCTTGCTCATTTTTGGTTTCTTAGGAGGTTTCATCATATTTTATAATTGTCTCTATTGAATATATTAATAAGATATTCATTTTCTTTTTTTCCCTTTTCAATTCCATATCCTTTAAGAAGAAGCAAAGCCTCAATCATTCCTGGAAGTTTACCACAAGGTCCATCTCCAGGCAATGAAAACTGAATCCACCCATTTTTAATACAAAGTTCAATCTGACTATCTATAAAATCAAAATATCTTTTATAGACTTCTTGATTAATTGGGAGATCATTATTAATCTTTTTATAAATACCATCTATAACTTCTTGCCGAACATGTTCAGCACTTTTAATAGTACCTATCATCGTTTAGTATAATTTTTTAAATCTTTTATATTATTGAATTTCTTACCTTTGTTTGTCCATGCACCAAGTACAAGTTTAGATGCTTTTGATACTTCAACAAATAACATTTCAGGAGCTTCTTTTGTCTTACGGAACATTATATTGTAACTATAGACAAAAGTATTTTCTTTTATCTTGACAGTAAATCCATATACTTGATTCTCCAAAAAATAAGCATCAAGTTCTTTTCTTGTTATCTTACCAAATGTATTTATACGAGGTCTCATTATTCGTAAATTAAAATATCAATGTTTCTATTATGAAGTTCAATTTTTTTATCAATGCGAGCAATTACAACTTCAATTACATGTTCAAGAGTAGTATTCTTTATTTTAGTACAAGGATAAAACACATATTCTTGTGCAATTAAATCAAATGCATCAGCTTCATAACGATTGTATTTTTCATCATAACAAATTTCAATACGATAACCTTTATATTCAGTAACGGCTTCATCAAATTCACCTTTATGAAATTTATACCAATCGTAAAGATTCATATTTTATATATTAATTGTTCTTTATCAGAAAATAAATAATATTTGATTTTTTACAAATATAATATAGTAAATTATTCTAAATATTCAAATGAAGTTATATTTTTAATAAATAATATAGAATATTTTAAGTGACAAGAAACATCCTAAATATTGGGTCATACAAATATTTGATAGAACACTATAGTGCAATTGATGACTTAAAAAATAATGAATACATATCTGAATTTGTTATGCTTCGTAATTTTACAATTATGAACAATATAATTTATGATAATGATATTTATATATTTGAAAAGGATCATCTTAATGAATATATTGAAGAACTTAAAGTAAACGGTAATTTTGGTAAATCAATTGCATTTCCAATAACAGATACAAATGTAAATAATTATAGTGATAGTTATACAAGATTCAATAGTAATTTCAATGATGATTCAATATATAATAAGAATGGCTTAAAAGGAGACGATATATATGAATTAAAAGAAATTTATACAGATAAATTAGGTATAAAGAAACTTAAAAACAAGAAATTAAAATGTAATAAGATTCGTATTTATCATCCAATGACAAAGCTTAATATAAATGCAATTATTGATGTAAATAATGTAATAAACAATATTAAGTTTCATTTCCTTTGTCGTCCTTTTAATCAATACAAAAGTCAGTCAGAAACAGAAATAAAATATAATAATGAAAGATATTCAGAGTTCATAGAACTTTATTATCCTAACTTAGAGGAATTGTTCAAGCAAAACATTGATGGAAGTTACAATGTATATTATGAAGAAGAATTTAATATTGTTGCTTCCACAAGAAACGAAAAATTCATTAATTCAATAATGAGTAATTCTTCAGATATTGAACATTCTGAATATGTTGAAGGTGATTATCAAAGTGAAGTACAAATTGTTCCATTAAATTTATTGATACAGCCATATAGAATTATTGAAGAATATGCTGCTGACTCTGAATTTAATTATAATGATAATGTTGAAGATGATGAAAAGATATTCGTAAAATTATATCTTAAGACTCATAATTCAATTGAGAACAATTATCTAACATATCCAATTAATATAACTATGTATCCTTATGAATCAGTTGATACACAGAATAATGTTTATATGTTAGATTCAAAATTGTCTCAATCAACAATTTCATTACATAATGAAAATAAATTTAGTCTTATGTCAAGATTAGGATTTAGTGATGGTATTATATCATTAGTTGCATTATTCAATTATCCTAATAAATCATATTTCTATAATTTATATAAAGATGATAAAACAACATCTCCTGTTCTTGAAGCATATAAGTATTATAATAATGTAACTGATGATGATTATAAATTGTTTGTTAATGAAGATATTGTAAAAGAAATTGAAGAAATTGATAATGTCGAAACTATAAGTGACGAGATGATTCAGACAGTAAAAGAAGTTGCAAATGTTAATTATGTAGATAAAAATGAGATACTTAATACATGGAAAGACTTAATGAAGAAATCAATACTTGATGAATATGAAGAAGAGTTTGGAACACCAGGAAATTTCGTAGGATTCAAAGTAGATATTGCAACTGATTATGCATTCAAAAACATAATATTTTCAAAGAACATAAGAGTAAACTTTAATGATATTGATGATTTTGCTTTTAAGTTAAATGGAATATTTGATAAATGGGAGCAAAGACCAGAAAAACTTATTATAAAAAGTTCATTCTATGACCACATACTTGGAATAGAAATACAAAGTAACTTAGTTATTATTACCAAAGAGTGGTTCAAATATTTAATAAATAATGTAAATGTTCATCGTTTGACATTTATGTCACAAACAAATAAAGAAAAAGGAGAATTAGACGACGATATGAAAGTAATAGAATTAAAAGATGATAATATTAATTTCATCAATAAGATTAGTTGCTTTGTAAATAAGAATGAAAATTCTGCAAGTATAAATGGCATTAACAAAAATCAAAGAATCATATTAAAGCCTGTTTTCTACAAAGTAAAAGATTTACAGAATATAACATTAAGAAGCACATTACCACAAAATATTGGTATTAACTTGTCTGAATATATGACAAAGGTAGATACTTTCAAAATGATTATAGGTAGCAAAGAATTTGTTGAAACAGCAAGAAATGACATATTTGTAATATTCAATATTAATCCTGCAGATATTGATATAAACAGTACAACTGGCAAATATGATATTACAAATGAAGATGGCACATATCTATCTTCAGGAAATTGGACAATTGTATAATTATGATTGATTTATCATTAGATCATAGAGTTATATTAAACAGTGAATTTGATGCAGGATTACAAGAACTTGATTTATTGTTTAATACTGAAACTACAGAATTAATTAATGATCCAACATTTGGTACAAATTTTGAACAGTTCTTATGGCAATTG
>Ga0326511_10001403_pt1 | contig 19938 bp, 16 predicted proteins | sample 0_2496_0518_D_FD_203701 | JGI IMG/M metagenome (GOLD analysis project Ga0326511, IMG submission 203701) | Bovine rumen microbial communities from UC Davis, California, United States - 0_2496_0518 | ecosystem: Host-associated > Mammals > Digestive system > Stomach > Rumen | place: USA... | reverse complement strand
CAATTGTTGGACCAACAGGTGCTGGAAAAACAACAATTGTTAAATTACTTATGAGATTTTATGATGTAAGTTCAGGAGAAATTTTAGTTGATGGTCATAACATAAAAGACTTTGAAAGAGGAGAACTTAGAAAAATATTTGGAATGGTACTTCAAGATACATGGCTATTTGGAGGAACTGTAAAAGAAAATATAAAATATGGAAAAGAAGAGGCGACTGATGACGAAATAATAAGTGCAGCAAAGGCAGCGCATGTACATCATTTTATAAAAACATTACCAAATGGATACAATTCTATATTAAATGAAGAATCAAGCAATGTATCAGCTGGGCAAAAACAATTATTAACGATTGCAAGAGTAATATTAACAGATCCAAAAATATTAATCTTAGATGAAGCAACAAGTTCAATAGATACAAGAACAGAGATAGAAATACAAAAAGCGATGGATAACCTAATGGAAGGAAGAACGAGTTTTATAATAGCACATAGATTATCAACAATAAAAAATGCTGATTTAATTTTAGTAATGAATCATGGTGATATTGTAGAACAAGGAACTCATGAAGAATTATTAAACAAAAATGGATTTTATGCAGATTTATATAATTCTCAATTTGAAGATTGTAATGATGAGATAGAATAAAGATTAACTTTTAAGCACTGGAAATATGAAAGTATAACCAGTGCTTTATTTTTTTAATTTCTTCTCTTTCCAAAAATAGAAAGTATTCTTATGAATATATTAACAAAATCTAGATATAATTGCATAGCACAATATATATGAATTTTTTCATCACCTGCTTCAATTTCAGATTCTAACATTTTTACTTTATTTAAATCATAAATTGTTACTCCACAGAATAAAGCTAAGATAAACCAGTCTATAATTATATCAAGAATAGAATAATTTAAGAATAAGTTGGCTAAACTCATAATAATTCCGGCAATTAAAAATCCTGTTATATATGGTCCCCAAGATGTTAAATTAGCACTTGTTTTATACCCAATAATTCCTAATATTGCAAAGATTAATGCAGATATTCCAAATAAAAAAATAATTGAATTTAGTTCATATACATAAAATAGTGTACTTAAAGTTATTCCATTGACCATTGAATAAATAAAGTAAAGTATTCCAACAGCTATTGGTGGAAGTTTTTTAAATAAAAATCTAAAGAGCAAGACTACTACCAATTCAATGATTAGTATAATATAAATGCTACCTTTAGTTGCAAGTTGCATAAATAAACCAGATGAATAAGTGTACCATGCAACAATTGCTGAACCTAAAATTCCCAGAAACATCCAAAAGAAAGTTTTTCCAAGCAATTTGTTTTCTGTCATGATTTCATTTTCCATTATAAGTCTCCTTTCAAAATTTTCTTAACTATATTATATTACAACAATAAAAAAAAGCAAAGATATTGGAAAGAAAAATTTATATAAAATAGAATTTGTTGACATAACAAACATGAGATTTTACAAATTTGAAAAATTGTAGTATAATATATATGCGTAAGGTCAGACGTGAAAATCAAGAAGTCCCTATAAACAAACTAAATACCAATACACTTAGGGACAAAATGATGCTGAGGAAATCTAAAGAAAGGAGAATCTCCTTTGTATTTATATCTTCAAATTCATTTCTTGGTCTCCAGGTAGCTGCTACTTAGTAGTTACTTGGAGTTTTTTATATTATAGGAATTGAAAAAAATATATATAAATGATAAAATAACAAAAAAGTGCATAAGGGGACAGTCTCTTTTCACCCTAAAAGGAGAAATGTATGAGTAAAGTGAATTGGACAAAAGAGCAACAAGATGCAATACATGAAAAAGGATCAAATATATTAGTAGCAGCCGCTGCAGGTAGTGGTAAGACTGCTGTTTTGGTTGAAAGAATTATAACCAAAATAATAAAAGACAAAATAGATATAGATAAGTTATTAGTTGTAACTTTTACTAATGCGGCCGCTTCTGAAATGAGGGAGCGTGTTTTAGATGCGATATATAAAAAATTAGAAGATAACCCAGATGATGATAATTTACAAAGACAAATAACATTGCTAAACAAGGCAAGTATATGTACAATAGATTCATTTTGTCTTGAGGTTGTAAGAAACAACTTTTATGAACTAGATAATATATCACCAAATTTCAGAATAGCAGATATAGCAGAAATAGAACTATTAAAACAAGAGGTCATTGAAGATATATTTGAAACTAAGTATGAAGAAGAAAATCAAGATTTTACTAAACTAATAAATACATATACAAGTTATAGAGATGATACACCTCTAAAAGAGCTAATATTAAAAATATATACATATATTCAGAGTAATCCGTTTCCTGAAAAATGGTTACATGAAAAAATAGAAATGTTTAATTTAAAGGAAGAGTTAGAAAAAGATTTTGCAAATACTCCATGGGGAGAAGAGCTATTAAAAGAAATAGATGATGAGTTGATAGATAGTTTAACTTCATTAGAAAACGTTTATAATAGTTTATATTGTGAGCCAGAACTTGAAAAATTTTGGCAGACAATTAGAAATGATATAGATATGTTACAAACATTAAAAAACAATTTAGAAACCTGGGATAAAGCATATGAAATTAATCAAAACTTAAAATTTGTAACATGGCCAAGACAGAAGGTAGATTCGGAAATAAAAGATAATGCTAAAATAGAAAGAGATGAAGTTAAAAAGAAACTATCTAAAGTGTTAGACAAAATATTTATTTGTGATTCTAAACAAGCAAACGAAGATATCTACGATATGTACAAAATTTTATCAAAATTAGAAAAAATTATTCTTGAATTTGGAAAAGAGTTTTTAAAAAGAAAAAGGGATAAAAATATAGTAGATTTTAATGATATTGAACATTTGGCTTTAAATATTTTATTAAAAGAAGAAAATGGTAAAATAATTCCAACAGAAGTTGCAAAAAGATATCAAGAAAAGTTTGTAGAAATTGCAATAGACGAATATCAAGATAGTAATCTAGTACAAGAATATATTCTAAATTCAGTGTCAAATGGAAATAATGTATTTATGGTAGGAGATGTAAAGCAAAGTATTTATAAATTCCGTCAAGCAATGCCAGAATTATTTTTAGATAAATATCAAACATATCAAAATAAAGAATATAGGAAACAAGAAGACAATTTAAAAATACAATTATTTAAGAATTTTAGAAGCAGAGAAAAAATATTAAAATTTACAAATATAATTTTCCAGGATATTATGAGTAGTATTTTAGGAGATATAGAATACAATGAAGAAGAATATTTAAACTTAGGTGCAGATTATTCAGAAATAAATCAAGACTTAAAAACAGAAATTGATATTATTAATTTAGTAGAAGAACAAGATAGTGAAGTAGAAGAAAAACAAGAAGATGAAGAACAAGAAAGATTAGAAGATATAGAAGTAGAAGCAAAATTTGTAGCAAATAAAATTAAAAAGTTAATAGATGAGAAATTTCAAGTATGGGATAGAAAAAAGAACACTTATAGAGATATAGAATATAAAGATATTGTAGTATTATTAAGAAGTACTTCAAATTTAGCTCCATTATATGAACAAGAAATTTTATCACAAGATCTGCCAGTATTTTCAGATAGTTCACAAGAATATTTAGACTCTATTGAAATACAAACAATAATGTCATTATTAAAAATAATAGATAATCCTATACAAGATATACCTTTAGTTACAGTGCTTAGATCTTTTATAGGTAAGTTTTCAGATGATGAACTTGTTCAAATAAGATTGTCTGATAAATTTGATGACTTTTATACCTGTATGAAAAAAGCAAGTATTGATGTTGGTAAAGAATTAAAAGAAAAAATCGAAAACTTTTTAGGAAAATTAGAGAGTTGGAGAAAAGAACAAGAATATTTAGCATTAGATGAGCTTATTTGGAAAATATACATGGATACAGGATTTTATAATTATGTAGGTCTTATGCCAAATGGTAACTTAAGACAAGCCAATTTAAAAATGCTATTCCAAAAGGCGAAGAAATATGAAAACGCAAATTTTAAAGGATTATATAATTTTATAAATTTCATTGATAAATTAAAACTAAGTAGTGGGGATTTAGGTTCTGCAAAACTTATAGGAGAAAATGATAATGTAATTAGAATTATGAGTATCCATAAAAGTAAAGGATTGGAATTTCCAGTAGTATTTTTATCAAGCACAGGAAAACAATTTAATCTAATGGATTTAAATCAAAATTTATTATTACATCAAGATATGGGAATTCGGTGTTAAATACATAGATTATGATAAACAAATTCAATATGATACTTTAAGTAAAGCAGCAATTAGAAATAAAATACTAACAGAAACATTATCTGAAGAAATGAGAATTTTGTATGTTGCATTAACAAGAGCAAAAGAAAAATTAATAATAACAGGAATTCAAAAAGATAGCGAAAAAGAAATTGAAAAACTGTCTAAAGAGATAGATAGATATAAAAAACAAGGAGATAAAATTAATCCTATTTTAGTAAAGAAATATAAAAAATATTTAGATTGGATTTTATTAGTATACTACTATGATAAAGATAAATTAAATGACATTATTAATTTAAATATATTAAATAAACAAAGCCTTTTAAAAGAGATAAAAAGCAAGGAAAAAGAAAATGTAGATGTACTAAAAATCCTAGAAGAAAATAGTATAAATAAAGAAAAGTTTAAGAAGATTGATGAAATTTTAAATTATTCTTATCCTGAAAAAACATCAACTATTATTCCTACAAAAACATCTGTTACTAATATAAAACTAATGAAAAATAAGCAAGAATTATCATCAGATATTAAGGAATTACCAAAACCAGAATTTTTAAGAAATGAAGAACAAGAAATATTAACAGGCGCTCAAAAAGGAACTTTAATACATCTTTGTATGCAAAAATTAGATGAAAAACAAGATTATGATCTACAAAAAGTAAAAGAATTAATAGAAAATTTAAATAAAAAACAAATCATAACTGATAAAGAAAAAGAAAACATTAATCCTTATAAGATACTAGAGTTTACTAAATCAAAAATATGGAATGAGTTAAAAAAGGCAAAAGAAATATATAAAGAAAAAGCTTTTTATATAAATATACCAGCAAAAGAAATATATGATGAAGAAATAGAAGATAATATTTTAGTTCAAGGTATTGTTGACTTATACTATATAGACAAAAATGATAATTTAATATTAGTAGATTATAAGACAGATTACGTACAAAACGAAAATGAACTTATTAATAAATACAAAGAACAACTAAAGCTTTATAAAAAAGCACTTGAATTATCATATAATAAAAAAGTCCTAAAAACATATATATATTCAACTTTTTTAGGCAAACTGATTGACATAATTATTTAAAGATGATATAATTTTTTTGCAATTTAAATAAATATTCTGAAAGAAGGGAAATTATGCCGAAAATTGTTCCAATCACAAAATACGCAGTGCTGAGAGATGACGGCACCAAAAAAGAGCTTCCGCATGGATGCTATGCCTATGAATTTTATAGCAAATGCAATTATACAATTATTGGCTATAAGAATAAGGCGCTTCAAGGGGCAATTGATGAAAAAGGGAATATCATCATTCCAATAAAGTACAGCGAAAAGCTGGAAAAATTATTATTTAATTACAATACAATCATTAAGGTTATAGATGAGAGGTATGTAATTACTGAAAAAAAAGAAAAATATGATATTCTTGACTTGACCAAGATGCGGGTGATATATTCTTCATTGCCCGACATGACGAATGTGATAAAAAGATTGGAGGATGAACCTTAAAGGGAGCTTGCGTTGCAGGCTCCTTTAATATAAAATTTTACAAATCCTAAAAATTATTGTATAATATATGTATACTAAATTAAGGGAGAAATAATTATGGATAGAATGAAAACTTTTTTGAAATATGCCATTTGGGTTATACTATTTTTCTTTTTTTCAAACTTCATAATTAGTGTAGGATTAAACTCATCTTATAAAAAAATGAGTTCTACATCAAGTGTCAATACGCCTAGAGGAGTAGAAATTACTGAAGCAGAGTCAACACTTGTAAATGGAAAAATAAAAGGAAAAATAAAGTATGATGAAGAACAAGACATAGAAGGTAAATATTTAAGAATGGATTTTTTATCAAAAAGAGATAATGTTGTTGGAACAAAATATATTCCAATAACAGCCAATAAAGAAAATCCAGTACAAGACTTTGATGCATTTTTTGAGTTACAGGATGTAACTTCATATAAAACTTCTATTGTTGATAAAAAAGAAGTAGGAGAAATAAAATTTATACCAGAAGAAATGAAGAGAAAAGATATTATTATATTAACTATAATAACGATGCTAATACTATGGTAGTAACAGAAGTTATTTATAATAAATAAAAGCCTATATTTATAATTCATATAGGCTTTTTATTATACCACTTTATATTTTAGGATTAACGTATAAAGTTGAGTTGTTTTTATATATAACCATCCCGGGGTTAGCCTTATTTGGCTTTTTTACATATTTTACTTCACAGTAATCAACAGGTACATTTGAAGAATGTTTTGCTTTACTGTGAAATGCAGTAATTTCAGCACATTTGTTTAGAATATCATGAGCAGGAGTTTTATTATCTAATATTAAAATTGCGTGACTACCATGAATATCCTTTGTGTGAAACCATAAATCTGTTTTTTTTGCATATTTTAATGTAAGATAATCATTTTCTTTGTTGTTTCTGCCTACTAAAAAAGTGAAGTTATCAATTTTATATTTTATAGGATTAAAAGATATTTTCTTATTTTTAGTGAAATTAGATTTTTTAATTTCATATTTTCTTTTGTTTTTTAAAGAATTAATTTTTTCTTTAAATATTTCATTTTCTGATAGTTCATCTAAGATTTCAGAGATTTCCTCTATACTATTACAACATTCCAATTCGTAAATAATACTTTCTAAATATTGTAGCTCAGATTTTGTTTCTTGTTTCTGAATTGTAACTATTTCTAAAGTGCTTTTTAATTTATTGTATTTTTTATAAAATCTTTTTGCATTAATGCTTGGTAAATATTTATCATCCAAAGAAATAGTAATTGGTTTATTATTATCATAATAATTATCCAATGTAATTTTTTTAATATTTTTATTAGGAATTTTATACAAATTTGCAGTGATTAATTCTCCATATAATCTGTATTTATCTAAATTTTCACATTCTTTAAGTCTAGTATCCATATTTTTTAATCTTTTTTTATATTTTTCAAATGTAGATAAAATTATTTTAAAAACAGTGTCCTTATAATTTTTTAATTCTTGTAAACTTTCTTTTTTATAATAAAAATCATCAATAAAATAATTTAACGAAAATGGCTCAGTATTTATATTTGGTGAGGGGACTAAAAAATAATTGTTTTCATAAGTATTAAATTTCAATTTTAAAGAATCAGTTCTATTAACTATATCTAATAAATAATTATAAATTATTTCTAAATTTTCAGTTTTTAAATTGTTCATAATAAAAGAAACATAATTCTTACTTATTCCATTAAATGCGTTAGATATCTTTGTTGTAATAGATATATCTTTATCAGAAATATTTTCACAAAAGTTTTTAAAATTACAGTTTAATAAACTAAACTTATTACTTTTAGGGTATGTATATTTTATATGAGGTACGACTATTCTATTTGCATTTTCGTTGTTAATATGCCTCAAACTATCAATAATTACACTATTTTCGTCTAATAAAATCACATTACAATGTCTACCCATAAGTTCTATTACAATTTTTTTTGTTATAATATCATCTATGTCATCAAAGCCTTCAAATTCTATAGTAACAATTCTTTCCAAATCTGTTGTTATAACATTTTTTAGATGAAGTCCAATTAAATGTTTTCTAAGTACCATACAAAAATTAGGTGCTACTTTAGGGTTAGGCTTAGAGTGTGTCGTTAAATTAAATCTGTAATTTACTGAATCAATAGATATATTTAAAGCATAATTTACACCATTTAAATACATACCAATAACAATATTATTTTTATTGGGTTCAAATATTTTATCTACTCTAGCACCAGATAAATTTTTAAGCTCTGATGCTATAGCTTTAGTAACAATTCCATCAAAAGCCATATTGAAGCCTCCTTTAAATAATTATTTGAACATTATAATATCATAAATTTAGTAAAAAAGCGAGAATATTCTATTGATAATTTTTTATTATAAGTATATAATTAAATCAAATTATTAGGGAAGGGAAGAAATTATAATATGGACGAAGAAAAAATAAAAAGAATTTATAGTATATTAAACAACATAAATATAACAGCAAAAAATGAAGAATTAGTTGACGAAATAAGAAACAATTTACTAAATGAGGATTATATAGAAGCATTAAAAAAATTAGAAAAACTTAATAATATGGAAAAGAAAATTGCGTCTGAACAGGAACTAGTTGATAACGAAGAAATCGAAGAACAAACAGGAGTATATCCTAAAAAATTAAGTGATGCGAAATTAGAAGAAACATTTATAGGTTTACTTCTAAAAGATCCAAAACTTATAGTAAAGTACTATTTTTTATTTGATGAATGTTATTTTGAAGATGAAGAAATGTTAAACATCTATAAAAGCGTATTGTTTACTGAAGGAGCTGCATATACGCCAGAAATTGCAAAAAACGGATTTAACTTTTCTAGAGATTCTGAAAAAGTATATAAATTAAAAAATGAACTAAAGGCAATGGTTGCAAAAAAAGAATATAATGTTGAAAAAATATATATTGATTTAAGAAAATTATTTGTACTTAGAAAAAATTATTTAGCAATACCAATAAAGAATATTCAAGATAAAGTTGTAGAAATAAAAGATTATATTCTTTATGATAAAATGTCTGTTGAAGAAGTAAAAGACGCTATTGTTCAAGTAAATGATACAGAGAAGTTTAAAAGAGCTGTATTAAATAAGGGATTAACAAGTTTTTTAGAAATGGGAGAGAACAATTTAAGAAATGGTTTACCCTTGCCTTTTCCAACGTTAACAAGTGTATTTAAGGGAATAAGAAAAGGAGAGACCATGGCATTTGCTATGCCATCAAATGCTGGTAAAAGTAGATTTACAATGGATATTTCTGCTCATGTTGCTTTAGTACATAAGAAAAAGGTTCTAGTTATTTCAAATGAAATGTCTGAAGAAAAAATGAAATTATGTTTAATAACAACAATATTAAACAATAAAGAAATACAAAATCTTCATGGATATGATTTACATATTACAGAAGGTGAATTATTAGAATTTAAATTTAGACCAGACAATAAAAAAGGTATAGAAGTTGATGAAGACGGATATATAGTAAAACAAAAAGGTGAAAAGCAAGGTGATTTTGTAAAAAGATTATTACAACAATCAAGTGATTTTAAAAAAGTAGTAGAAGTGACAGATTGGGCAAATAAAGAAATAAAAAATTCAATTTATTTTATTAATATTACGGACCACACAAATGATGAACTAAAGAAAGTAATAATGAATTATTATTATAAAGAGCATATAGAATATGTATTTTATGATACATTAAAAACTGATACTGCAAATATTGGAATAGCAGAAGAAATAAAAAGAACAGCAACAATACTTTCTAATTTAGCACAAAACTTTAATATGTATATATATGCTACACTTCAATTAGCAGAAAGCAATACCTTACCTGTAAATTTGGATGTTAATGATTTAGCAGTTAGTAGAACTGTTAAAGAAGTTTTAGATACATTAAGCTTATTAAAACAAATAAATAGAGATACATTGCAAAATTATGAATATTCATTAAATGAAGTAGATACTAAATTCTATGACTTAAAGAAATATGATGATCCAGACGTTAGGTATTATGCTTGTGTAGTAGATAAGAATAGAGCAGGTGCAAAACCTACATTAGTTTTCAGACTTAATTTAGCATATAATGTTTGGGAAGAATTAGGATATCTTAGATTAAAACAAAATGCAGAAAATAAATAAAGAGGTTAAAATAAATATGAAACAAAATTATATTTTTCCAGATTATGAACATAGTATATTAAATTTAATAAATACAATTTTAGAATATTATACTGTTAAAAATGATTATAAATCATTACCAAAATTAAAAAATAAATTAAATAAAAAATATAAGAATATTGTTTTTATCATTTTAGATGGAATGGGAGCACATATATTAAAAAATATATCATCAAATGGTTATTTTATGAATCATAAAATTGATTCTATAACATCAGTGTGTCCATCAACAACAACAGCCGCGATTACAACATATTATTCAGGAAAACCACCGATTGAAACTGGATGGATAGCTATGTCTCAATATTTTAAAGAATATGGACGAGCTTTAGAAATGCTAAGAAGAACAGATTCTTATACAGGTGAAAAATATAATAAACCTAAGATTGATGTTTTTGATTTAATAAAATATACAACTATATATGAACAAATAGAAAATGCTTCACCAAATGTGAAAGCATATGAAATAAATCCAACTTATTGCGATGCAAGAAGTAAAAGAAATATTAATGCGGATAATATTGATATTATGTGTGACTCAATTGAAGCAATATGTAAAAATAAAGATAACAATTTTATTTTAGCATATAGTGATAAACCAGACACGCTTTTACATAAATATGGATGTAATTCGAATGAGGTAAAAGAATTTATATTAAATTGTGAAGAAAAAATACAAAATTTGTGTAATAGATTAAATAAGAAGGATACATTAGTTATAATTTCTGCTGATCATGGGCATAAAGATATAGAAAAAGTATATGATATAACTGAGTTATGTGATATACAAGATTGTCTTATAATGCCACCGAGTTTAGAGTCAAGAGCAGTTACGTTTTGGGTAAAAGAAGGTAAAAGAAAGACTTTTGAAAAAATATTTAAAGATAAATTTAAAGATGAATTTTTATTATTTACAAAAGAAGATTTTTTAAGTAAGAAATTATTAGGACCTGGAATACAACATAAAAAAGTTGATGATTTTATAGGAAATTATATTGCTATATCAATCGGAAGTTCTATAATTAAATTAGGTACAAATATTTCAAAGGAAAAAGCTAATAAAAAATCAACACATTGTGGATTTACAAGAGATGAAATGGAAGTTCCATTGATTGTTATTTAAGTGTACTAAATAATTTTAAAAATTTTATATAATAACTATATAAAAAAGTGTTTATAAATATAGTATATAGAAAAAGTTGCCTCAAAAAATGAAGCAACTTTTTGTTTTAAAACAAATAATATTTTGTACGATCTTTAACTCTTTGAGGGAGGTTATCCCAGTTTTCCTTAAGCATTGATATTATCTGATTATCTGTTATACACATTTTATCAAAATATGGATGAGTTCTCCAGTTCCAACATTCACCAGGAATATGATATTCTTCTGCAAGAAGTTGCCTTACATATTGCCGAGGAATATAAAGATTGGAATCTTGGCATATTTTCCACATTGAATGAGAATCATGGATAAGCAAATAGGAATCACTGCAGTATTTGGAAATCTGGTTAAACCTAATTGTTTCAAAAGAAAAGCCAGAAATAATTTCAATTTCCTTAGCTGTCAAGTTACTTGGTGCAACATGAGTATGAGCATGGACAACTGAATCTTTAGCTTTTCCTATACCGGAATTACCAGTACCGTTTTCCCAAACAAGTACATTAGGAACATTGTAAGTCTTTTTTAAAATATAAGAAATATCTTCTAAAACAGTAAGAAATTCTTGCTGTTCATTAACAGATAATTCTCCATTAGACATAATGTGGTTATAGGGGATAATAAGCAAATAACCATAAATAAATTGACCTAATGTACACATAACAAAGAAATTATCGCTCGAGTACAAAATCTTATGATGCTGCTCCTTTGACAATCCCTTGATATAATTGCAATAAGCACAATCGGCGATTGTAGGAATACCTTTAAGACCAGAACTATTGGATTTATGATCTCCAATATCGCAATTGTTGAAGCTTGCGATTTTCTGGAATTGATTTACAATATCAGCATCAAACTTAAAGTTCGTAACTTTTATTGCTTTTTCAAAAAAGTTTCCAGGAAGATTACATGAAATGCATAAAGCATTATCCTTTCTAAAAAATATATTATGTTTATTATATACGTTATTTAGTAAATGTCAACACATTTCACAAAGTTTTTTTTGATGCATATTATATAAAAAATGAAAAGGAGTCTATTTTTATGGATTATGAATTAATGATGAATGGAAATGTTAAACTAGGACAAAAAGCACCTGATTTTGATGCTGTAACTACATTTGGAAATATAAGTTTAAAAGATTATAAAGGAAAATGGTTGATTTTATTTTCACATCCAGGGGACTTTACCCCAGTAAAGTCAGCATCTTTGGATGAAAAGATCACTTGCTAGTTTTTTTACTAAAAATATGTATATATGATAGTTATACATAAGAGATAATTTTGAGATAAAATATAAAAAGCAACTTCCAAAACAAGCAAAAAAAGAATATGTTCTAAGAAAATCAAATGCAAGCAATTTTGAATGGAAAAAAATATTAATATAAAATTTCATTTTGAAATATTTTTTTCAAATATTTTTTCAAATATAAAAATAGAAATATTGTTAAAATACTATGAAAATTTTTCATTTTATGTTATAAATACTGTATCAATTAAATTCTAATAAAATAAGGAGATTCAAATGAATAAAGAAAATGCTATAACTGCACACAAAAATAAAACAGGCATAGGAAAATTAGTTAAGAATCTATTTGAAATAATAAAGTCAAAAGTTGATAAAAATTATATTTTATCTGAAAAATCACCTAAATCATTAAAAAGAAATAAAGACTTAATAATTAAAACTATAAAACGAAATAATAAATATTTAAACAATGTTTCTGAGGAAATTTTATTACAAGAACTTAATCAAAAAGATTTGCCAATACAAGGAATAATCAATATTGCATTCGAAAATGGATATATACTAAATGAGGAAAGTCCTCTTGTTTTATTGGGGAAAGATGGAAAAAAAGCAATATTGAGATACATTAAAATACAAGATAAAGCAGATATGTTTAATAAAAATAATGCTTCATTTAGAATTAAAAATTTATTGGAAGATTTATTAGACAAAAATGTATTTACAGATTTAGATTTTCAAAAAGAATTATTTGAACTTTCAATTGAAAAAGGTTACAATATTTCTGAAGATAGTCCTAATCATTTGAAGGAAAATGAAATTTTAGCCAGCCATTACTACAAAGAATTAATTGAAAATGATATTGAAAACTTAAGTAAAAAAAATATTATGAATCCTCAATTATTAGCTAATAAAGATTTTTTAGTAAATTATATTAACCTTTTAAGGGAAAAAGGTATTTCAAATGAGGATATTATTGAAACCCTAACATATAATGAAGAATGCATAAATGCTATAAAGAATAATAGTAATATATTAGAATTTATTTTTGAAAATGTTACACCAGCTAAATTAGATATATTTTTTAATAAATTTTTTGATAAGGAAGAAATTAACGGATTTTTTTCATTGGATAATATAACTTCTCATAAATTATCTAGATTGAGTCAGCTATATAAAAGAGATGAAACGATATTGGAAACACTAAATGGAAATTTGCTTGATAAAAAATATGATAATATTGAAAGTTATAAAATGCAAATTATAGGTAAAAATATACATGGATTTCAAGAGAAACTTTTAGGGTTAAATGATTTTAAATATAACTTATATTCTAGAATGTCAGAATATGTACGAACTAAAACAAATAGATGGAATAGATTTGAACAATCAATTGTAGATAACTTAGCAGATGGTTATTTTGATGACTTGTGTTTGGATTTATATGAAAGTGCAAAAAATGGAGATAAAATTTCTCAAAAGGATATTGAAACATTAACATTTTTATTGTCAAAACAAAATAATAGTAAAAAAGCATTTGATGAAATGCTTAAAAATTATTATACTAGCGAAAGTGTATATTCAAATAATACTTTTAATATAACAACAAAAATAGAATTGGAATATTATGAAAGTATAAAAGAAATAGTATGCGACACAGTTTTAACTGATTCTGGATTAGAAGATGAAAAAATCACAACTCCAATCAACAAGTATTTAGATAAATTTAGGGCATTACCTGAAATTGATAGGGTTAAGTTAGCGCTATTAGAGAAATATTATAATATGGATTTAGAAGAAGCCAGAACTATTGTAAATAAATTTTCTATAGATATTGCTAATCTTCCTAAAGATAGTGAATATAAAGAATCTATTGTAGAACAAATCAGTGCTATAAGAAATATTTTTGAGTGTATAGACATAGACAAACTAAAAGAAATAGGAAATCTTGATTTTATTGTTCAAACTGATTTATCTACTACAACATATTTAGTGGAGGAAACAAAAGAATTATTTGAAGAACAGTACAAAGATAGATTGTACAATCCTAAAAAAAGTGAAAAAATAGGAGAAGTCGAGTATAAAGGTAAAAAAATAAAGGTATTTGATGCTGGTACTGATATATCTATGATTGTAAAAAGAGTAAATTCAAATGAAAAGAATTCAAAAGATATTTGGAACAGTATGACACATAGTAAGGGTGTAGGAGATGGAAATAATTTAAGGTTTTATACAAGCACATCATATATGACAGATGAAAACTTATTAAATGAGAAAAGTTCTATAAAAGGGTCTCCTGAAATTATACTTGGTTTTGGTCAAGGTGTAAATGGATTTTCATTTGATGAAATAGAAATATGTGATGTCGGAACTACTTTTATTGGAGGAGACGAAGTTTTTAATAATGGTCTTTATAGAGGAGGAACTCATATGACTCCTGATACTTTGGAAAGCAATACAAAAGGAGGATATAATGAAATAGTAATAAACACTTTGAAAACAGATGAAAATGGCAAAACAAATAAAATGCAACCTGATTACATTGTATATATTATGGAACATGAAAACTATGATTTAGAAGAGTTGGAAAATAATGAGGTATGGCTAAGCTCAAAAAAAGCAGCAAGTGAATTTGGTATTCCGATTGTAGTTGTTAATAAAGAGAAAATAAGGCAAAGCGAAATGAATAAAATAGCTGATATGTCAGAAGTAATAAGCTATGAATCTAATGATACAGATTTACGAAAGTTTGTTGCAAAGGTTGAACACTTCATAGAAAGATACGGGGATGAAGAGGTTAAAAAGCTTGTTATTATGGCTGAATTATCAGTTTATAAGAAAAAATTAGAAAAGACAGAAAAAGAAAAAAATAAAGATGTTTCAATGAGTAATACTAAACAAAATACTCCACATAATAGGAAAATAAATGATAGAGATAGTATTATAAAAAGACAAGAAGATTTAAGAAATGCAAATGTTCTTACAGGAGATGAAGGAAGATGAAAAAGTTAAAAAATAATATAATTATAGACTTAAAGAACAAAAGTGAATATGAAAAAGTAGTTGAAATGGGTAAGTTATCTAGAATGATTAACAATTTCTTTAAAGATAAAAAGACAAAAAATAATAGGCTTATAATAAATAAAACATAACAATAATATGTGAAGTGATAAAATAAATGTAGATACAAAAAATGTGTTTACATTTATTTTTTATATAGAAAAATTTTCAAAAAAATAGCCACTTTTTTATTTTTTAGTGTTCTTATATAGTGAAAATTGAAAAAAATTTAAAATTTTTTCAAAAAATGCAACATTTTATAATTTTTTTGGACTCTTTATATAGGGAGGTGAAATTTATATGGTTTTAATAAATAAAATTTGCTAATTGTTCACATAGTAATTTTGACGGAAGAGATATTTGTATATTTCTTTTGCATAATATTTATAGAGAAATATTATGGAGGAGTTTAAGCTAATGCAAATTACTTCTTGTGAAATTCAAAATAGCAAATATATTCAAATCTATTTAACAGAAGAAGAATTTGATAAAAAAGAAACTAAGGATATAATTCATAAATATAAAAAGAAAAAAAATAGTGTGGCTATATTCGTAACAGGAAAAGAAAATTATCCCGAGATTCTTGAAAAAATAGTTGCGAAACAAGTTGAACTAAATAAAAGTGAGAGTTAAAATGGACAACAAAGCAATATCAGGCGAGAATTGGAGGAAAAAAATGACAGTTGCAGGATATTGTAGATTATCTAGAGATGAAGACAAAGAAAATTATGCAAGTATTGAAGAACAAAAAAGAATTATTAAAGACTTTGCAGTAACTCGTAATTGGAAAATCTCTGATGATAATTTCTACATAGATGACAATGTTTCGGGATATACCTTTAATAGACCTGAATTTTCAAAAATGATGAACAAAGTTAAAGAAGGTAATATAGATGTAGTAATAGCAAAAGATTTATCTAGAATTGGTAGAAATAATGGAAAAGTATTAGTTTTAATTGATGAATTTAAAGATATGCAAAAAAATCTAATATTAGTATCTGAAATGGGAGGTACATATGATGTTCTAAATGATAGAGATGATACTATTGGAATTACAACTTGGTTTAATGAAAGATATGTAAAAGACTGTTCAAGAAAAACAAGAGATCATATGTATTCTAAACAAAAAACAGGAAGACTTATTATGGGAAATTACTATGGATATGAAAAAGTATTTAAAGATGATATACCAATGTTATTTGTTATAGAAGAACTTAGACCAGTAATAGAACTAATATATAAGCTATACGTAGAAGATGGATATGGTTTTCAAAAGATTAGTCAAATACTAAATACAAAGTATAATTATCCAACGCCATCAGAATATTACAGAACAAAACATTTGGAACGAGGACGAGTATATAAACATAAAGTTCAAGAAAAATGGACTAAAGATATGATAAGCAATATTATAAAAAACGAAGTTTATACAGGAACACTAATTACTCATAAAAAGAGAACTGTAAATATTAGAGGAAAAGTTGTAAAATTACCTAAAGAAGAACATTTTAGATTTGAAAATCATCATCAAGCAATAATATCAAAAGAAGTATTTAAATTAGCACAAGAAATACGTATAAAAAAGAACAAACAAAATACTTCAGGAGCAAATAGTAAACGAAAATATTATTTTTCAGGAATGTGTATTTGCGAAGAATGTGGCTTTGGAATGTCTGGAATGGTTATTAAAAGAAAAGTAAAAGAAAAAGGATATGATTGTTCTAGATACAGACAATATGGAACGAAAAGATGTCATTGTCATGAAATAAAAGAAAAAGATATTTTAATTCATTTAAAAGAATTTCTAAAATTTACAAAACTAAAATATTTGAATGAAATAAAAAGTATAAAAGTTGAATTAAAACAAGACAAAAAGACTGATAATAAATTTAAATTACAAAACAAACTAAATATTTTAAATAAAGAATATAAAATGCTAATTAATCAAAAAATAAAAGAGTTAGCATCTTCAAATAATTCTATGCAACGTGAAATAATAGAAAATACATATAAGGAATTAGAAGAAGAAAAAATGACTAGCATATCTTATTTAAAATCATTAATAGAAAATGATGAAAAGAAAAACTTAGAAGAAAAAATACATAAGCTTAAAACTTCAATAGAATATTTTGATGATATTATAAATGAAAAAGAGCCTAGCAGAATAATTTTACAGACTTTAATTGATAATATATATGTAAGTAGAAATAAGACTATTAGATTAAATCTGAAAACAAATATTGAAAAAATGATTTAAACTTATAAAAATCATAATATGAAATTAAAAAAACTCCAAATAAATAAATAATAATTTTGAGGTTCCAATTTGGAACCTCAAATGAAAATGCATATCACAAAGGGAATACCAAAATAAAAGTCGTTAAGAAAATGTGACAGTTAGCACAAAAAGTCGTTAGAAAAATGTGATAAATAATATTAAAAGTGAATTAAAAAAATGTAAATAACATACCAAAAGTTATTTAAAAAAGTGTTAAAACCACATAAAAAGTCATTGAAAAAAATGTGATTATATGATATAATTATATTATAATAACAAGAAAAAGAGGTGTGTTAAAAATGTATAGAAAAGCGATGGAAAAACTAATTAGGTGGAAGGAAGATATAGATAGAAAACCACTAATTTTGAATGGAGCTAGACAAGTAGGAAAAACTTGGATTTTAAAAGAGTTTGGAAATAAGTATTATACTAAAACCGCATATATAAATATGGATAATAACCAAAGAATGAAAGAATTATTTGGAGATTTCGATACTGAAAGATTAATTCAGGGTTTTAGAGCAGAAACACAAGTTGATATAGAACCTGAAAATACATTAATAATTTTAGATGAAATTCAAGAAGTTCCAGAGGCAATAACATCATTAAAATATTTTTGCGAAAATGCTAGAGAATATCATATAGCTGTAGCAGGTTCGCTTTTAGGAGTTTCAACACATAAAGGTGTTTCTTTTCCTGTAGGTAAAGTTAATTTTTTAAATTTATATCCATTAAATTTTGAAGAATATTTATTGGCTATTGGAAAGGAAAGTTTAGTTGAACTTTTAAAAAAGAACGATATAGATATGATAAAAGTATTTTCAAATCAATATAAAAGCTTTTTAAAAGAATATTATTATATTGGTGGTATGCCTGAAGTTGTAGACTCGTATGTTAAATACAAAGATTATAATAGAGTAAGAAAAATTCAAAATGAAATACTTATGGCATATGAAAAAGATTTTTCAAAACATGTTCCTGAAAAAGAATTACCTAAGGTATTACAAATATGGCAAAACTTCAATACACAATTAGCTCGTGAAAATAAAAAATTTATATATGGAGCTTTAAAACCAAGTGCAAGAGCAGCAGAATATGAAGATGCTATTAATTGGCTAGTAGATAGTGGGCTAATGTACAAAATTAATAGAGTAAATGATTGTAAAATTCCATTAGAAGGATACATTGATTATAGTGCATTTAAATTGTATTTTATTGATGTAGGATTACTTGCTGCAAAAAATGATTTGAATATTCAAACAATTTTAGAGGGTAATAAAATTTTTACAGAATATAAAGGTTCTTTAACAGAACAATATGTACTAGGAGAATTAAAATCTAATTACAATATACCAATAAATTATTGGTCAAATGATGCAGGTCAAGCAGAAGTTGACTTTATTATACAATGTGAAAACAAAGTAATACCAATTGAGGTTAAAGCAGAAGAAAATTTACAAGCAAAAAGTTTAAAAGTGCTAGTAGAAAAGTATAAAACAGAATGTAATGTGAGAACTGCAATGATAGATTATAAGAAAGAAAATTGGTTAATTAACATACCATTATATTGTATTGAAAATATAGAAAAAATGATATAGAATTATAAAGAAAATTTTAATTATACTGTATTTAAAAATCCAACTATTAAGAATTTCTTAATAGTTCAGAATAAATGAGTTACTCGAAAGAATTAGAGTAAGTCATTTATTCTACAAAATTATATAGAAAAAACATACCCAAAGATTAGGACTTTACCCCCGTATGTACAACTGAGATGATTGCTTTTACAAGAGCACATACATATTTTAAAAATCTAAATACAGAATTATTAGGATTAAGTATAGACAGCAACCCCTCACATCTAGCCTGGATATATGATATATATTGTAGAACTGGAATAAAAATATCATTTCCAATTATAGCAGATAGGAGTGGAGAAATTGCAAGAAAATATGGAATGATATCAAATGATATAAGTAGCACCGAAACTGTTAGAAATGTTTTTGTAATAGATGATAAAGGAATTGTTAGAACAATATTAATATATCCAATGAATATAGGAAGATTTATTCCAGAGATAATTAGAATAGTTCAAGCATTGCAAATGGCAGATTGTAGTA
>Ga0326511_10001402_pt1 | contig 19946 bp, 14 predicted proteins | sample 0_2496_0518_D_FD_203701 | JGI IMG/M metagenome (GOLD analysis project Ga0326511, IMG submission 203701) | Bovine rumen microbial communities from UC Davis, California, United States - 0_2496_0518 | ecosystem: Host-associated > Mammals > Digestive system > Stomach > Rumen | place: USA... | reverse complement strand
GAGCGCACGGAGACGCTGTCGCTCTACACGCCGTCGCACAACCGCGCCGAGAGTCGCGTGGTGACCTATCAGGAACCCTCGCCGCGTCCGGAACACCACAAGGTACGGCCCGAGCCTCCCGCTCCCCAGCCGCCGATGGAACCTGAAATCCGCCGTGCCACCGAGGAGGACGTCGCCGCCATGGTGCTGAGGATGAGGAACCAGAGTTTCGACAGCGACCGCCTGGCCTTGGGCAAGGTCATCGTGGCCTCGTCGAACCTGACGGCCAGCCAGATCGCCCGCCTGGCCGAGACGATAGATTTTTCGTCGTCGCAGGTGGAATTCCTCAAGTACGCCTACAACTACTGCATCGACAAGCCCAACTATTACCAGACCGTGGACATCCTCACCTTCAGCAGCGACAAGAAGAAGGTCATGGACTATATTGCTACGCAGAGGTAGCCACTCAAAGGAACACCACCTTCGAGGGGTTCATGGCGGCGGCGCTTTTGAAACGGAGGGTGCCGTCGGCGCGGTAGCAGTATACATTGCCGCCGGCGCTGTAGTCGGCATCCATGATGTAGACGTCGCCGTTGGAGGGATTGATGTTGATGCCGTAGGCGTTGTTGTCGACCGTGACCGGGAACGGGAAGTCCTCGACGTTGCCGTTGGCATCGATCACGACCCATGACGTGGTGCCGCCGTAGGGGGCATCGTAGCCGTAAATCTTGCCGTTATAGACGCTGCCCTTGGTCAGGCCATGGCCCACGGGGCTGGCGGTGAGGTTGCCCGCATCGACAATGGCGCAGCCCGCTGCCACATCGCCGTAGTTGCCCGTCCAGGTAACGACGAGCTTGCTGTCGCTCAGGCGTTCCACCTTGTTGGGGTTCACGCCCACCTCGATGGTGGAGCTGACGGCAAACGAGGCGAGGTCGACGACGTAGAGGCGGTTGTCGTACTCGTAGCTGTCGTTGTAGGCGCTGGCCACGAAGGCCTTGCCCTGGGCAAGGGCGATGCCCTCCGGGTGGAAGGCCCCCAGCAGGCAGGTGTCCTCGATGGCGAGGGTGGCGGCATCCACGCGCACCACGCAGGCCGGGGTGTAGCACGAGATGTAGAGCTTGCCGTCCTGGGCGGCGATGCTGCGGGGCTTCAGCGTGCCCATGCTCTTCTGTGTGGCGTGGCCCGTGGCGGGGTCGATGGCCTCGAGGGTATTGCTCTCGGTAACGGTGACGTAGACCTTCCCCTGGTAGAGCACCATGTCCTGGGCGTTGTTGCCCAGGCCGCGGCCGTTGGCATCTTGGAACCAGCTGTTGTCGATGTCGCCGCTGGCGGTGTCGAGGGACGAGATGGAGGCGTTGTTGACGCCATAGGACCCTTCGTTGAGCACCAGGGCACCCGTGGTTTGGACGCCTGCGCCGGTGTTCTCTTTCTCATCCTCGCAGGCCACCATGCCGAGGGCGAGGAGGCCGAGGAAAAGCGTTCTGATGATGTGCTTCATATAGTTTTTAGTTTTAAGTTTTAAGCTTTAAGTTTTAAGTTTTGCGCCAGCCACTTACAGCTTACAGCTCCCAGCTCACAGCTCAAAATTCATACACGATTCCCAGTTTCCAGTTGCGGCCCATCATGGGGTAGGAGGCCACCACCTCGTACTGTGTGTCCAGCAGGTTCTGCACGGCGGCTCGCAGCGATAGGGTGCCGAGCCGGAGGTCGAAGGAACGGTCCAGCGAGAGGCCGAGGTCGCAGTAGGCGGGCATACGGCTCTCCGGGGTGTTCTGCCGCATGAAGTAGCGGTGCCCCACCACCATGGCCGTGGCGCCGAGGTTGACCCACGCATTCTCCCATCGCAGCGATGCTCCGCCGCTGTGGCGCGGGGTGTACATAATCTGGTGGCCGTAGGTGTTGCTGCCGGGGCGCGTGTGGTCCACGGCATGTTGGAACGAGTAGTTGAGTTGGATTGAGAATTGGGAATTGAAAACAGAGAATTGAGCATTGGCCGTGGCGTCGACGCCCAGGATGTCCACCACGCCGAAGTTCTCCATCGACCAGTAGTACATGTTGCTTGTCGGCTTGGCCACTATCTTGTCGTTCACATGGTTGTAGTAGGCGTCCAACGTTGCCGTCAGCAGGCAGAGGCCGTAGCTGTTGGTGTGGGTGACGCCCAGGTTGAACTGGTGTGCGCGTTCGGGCCGCAGCCCACGGGGCATGAGCTGGAAGAAATACAGTTCCCCGAAGTTGGGCACACGGTAGGTCTCCTTGTAGAACGCCCGCACGGTGGTGGTCATCCCCAGGCGGTACATCAAGGAGACGAAGGGCGTCAGCCGGCGGTAGGAGGGGGTGGTGTCCTGACCGGCGATGAGGTCGGCAATATCGGTGTAGAGGGCGTTGGCGCGGGCCTCGAAGGCGCCGAGGTGGACCTGTAGGGCCAGGGCGGCGGCGAGGTTGCGCCGCGTTACGTCGGAGAACTGGTTGGTGGCGGGCTGGTGGCGGCTGTCGAGGTGGGCCAGGCTGGCGTCGAGGGCGCCATCGAGGTTGAGCCATGCCGTCAGCGGGCGGTGCAGGCTGCCGCTGACGAAGGCCTCGCGTTGCGTGTAGGCGTCGTGGGCGTTGCGGAGGGTGTCGAAGTAGTGGTCGTCGCTGCAGCGCACCTTGGCCAACAGCTGGCCCTGCCACCCCTCGCGCTCCACGCGCCAACGGGCCTGTGCGAAGGCCTGCTCCTCCTCCGACCGCTGGCCCGAGACGGCCTGCGAGTAGTAGGCTATAGGCCCCGGCAACTCATGCATGCCGCGCATGTAGTGCACCTTGGCGGTCAGCGTGTTACCCTCGCCGAGGGTGTAGAAGAGGTTGCCGTCGGCCGTGAACATCCACACGGCAGAATGGCTGCGGCGTTCGACGGAGGAACTGTCGCGGTGCGAGGCGGTATAGTAGAGCGTGAAGGGGTAGTCGCCGTCGGAGCGGAGGTAGTTGACAAAGAGGCTGCTCTTCAGCCGGCGGCTCCACCGCTGCTGCCAGAGGAGCGACGGGGAGAGGTAGCCGAAGGAACCGCCTTCGAGGCCGGCTTTGAGTTTGACGCGTTCGCCGGGCCAGAAGGAGGGTTCGGCGGTCTCCATGTTGAGCACGTTGCCGGCGGCCAATGCCTTGGCCGAGAGCAACGAGGACTGCTCCTGGCCCTGGCTGAGGCTGACGTAGGCGGTGTTGCCGAGGGTGTAGCGGCCGAGGTCGACCTGGCCGTTCTGCGAGTCGTCGACGGGGATGCCGTCGATGGTGACGGCCGAGAACTGGCTGCCGAGGCCGCGGGCGGAGACGGTCTTGACGCCCCCCACGCCGCCGTAGTCCTTCAGCGTCACGCCGGCCATCTGCTTGATGGCGTCGCTCAGCTGCACGGCCCCCAGGTGCTCTATGCGTTCGGCGTCCATCACCTGCGTGGGCGCCGCCGTGCGGGTCACCGACGGGGTGCGCTGCGACGAGATTTCCACCTCGTCGAGGGTCTTCACGGTGTCGTTCTGGGCAGCGACGGCGAAGGGGAACAGGAGCGGGAGGAGGAGGAAAAATGCCCTCGAGGGTAGGGCGTTTCGGAGCATCACACCGTGCCGGGCTGACGTCTGGCGGCGGCAAACAATAAACGATACTATTTTTTCGACAACAATGCTCATTTTCATCAAAACGTCCTTTCCTCGAGGGCTGCTAATGATTGATTGTCGGCTCTGGCAGGTCTTCTGGCTTGTTCCGGACCCTCTTCGCGGCCTTCCCATGGCGTGTTATGTACCACAGTGACCCTGTGTGCGGAGATGTCCTAACTTGTTGGAACTCACAGCAGCGGGACTGCTCGGGATTCGCACCCGATTCCCTCTTGGCCCCCTCGCGGGGGAACCAAAACCGGCTGCAAAGATACGCAAAAAAAATGATTCGTCGGCATCTTTTTTCAAATGGTTGGAAATCAGTACTGTTAACCTATCATCTTCTTCCCATCTTCTTACCACGTTCATACCCGCTTTTTACCATCTTCCACTCCGGAAGGAGATGGAAGGTAGGCGGAGGGACTGGGAAATGGTGAAAAGAGCATTGGGGGGCGAGGCTATAGTGGGTGTGTTGGCCAATTTTTGACGGCTATTTCTCAGTTTGGACAGCATTGTCTTAGTGTGAGTTGTGCGTTAGTGGAATGTTTTTTTTCACTCTTTTGTTGCTATTTTGCAGTTTTTTATGTATTTTTGCATCGTTTTTTTAGGAACGTAGATTTATATTATGGTAAAAGGTAAAACATTGAGGAGAAAGGGTGAGTCAGAGGAATCAAAACCGGTTTCCGTTATGAAGTCGACCTTGAGTCGTTTGCCGGTTTATTATTGTTATGTACAGGACAGGCTAAAGGAAGGGCAGGAGTATATTTCGTCGAGTGTAATGGCAGAGAGCCTGTCGTTGAACCCCGTGCTGGTTCGCAAGGACCTGGCCAGTGTGAGCTCGGCTCCTGGGCGGCCCAAGATGGGGTTCCGTACCAGCCAGTTGCTTCAGGACATGAAGACGTACCTGGGCTACGACAATTACAACGAAGCTGTGCTCGTGGGTGTCGGTGGCCTGGGCAAGACCCTGTTGCAGTATCCGGGCTTCAAGAACTACGGCCTGGATGTTGTGGCGGGATTCGATGTCGACGAGCATGTGGTGGGACAGATTGTCGGCGGCAAGCCGGTATACAATGTGTCGAAGATGGAGAAGCTGGTGAAGCGTCTGGGTGTCAAGTTGGGCATCATTGCCGTCCCCGGGCCGCAGGCTCAGGGGGTGGCGGACCAGCTTGTGGCCAGCGGCATCAAGGGTATATGGAATTTTGCGCCGGCGCATATCGACCTGCCGGCCGACGTGGCTATCCGCAACGAGAACCTGGCTGCCAGCCTGGCGGCGCTGTCGAAGTTGGTGTCGAAGGAGTAATCTAACGACAACAGAGACAACAACGACAACGTGCAAATTGCAACATGCGATTTGCTTTGGTCGGTTTATGCGAGGCGGGCCATGAGGTCGTTCTCGAGGGCGTCGGTGACGACGACGTCGACGAAATCGCCGGGTCGGATTGTCTGAAGACTTGAAGGTTTGATTGTTTGGGTGTCAATGAGCACTTCGTCGTCGACCTCGGGGCTGTCGTATTGTGTGCGGCCCACGAGGTAGTTGTCGTAGTGGCCGTCGACGATGACGCGCAGGGTCTGGCCGATGCGTGTCTGGTTCTTTTCGAGCGATATCTGTTCCTGGATGGCCATCAGTTCGCTGACGCGGCGTTCCTTCTCCTGCTGCGGCACGTCGTCGGGCAGGCTGTAGGCTGCGGTGCCCTCCTCGGGGCTGTAGGCGAAGCATCCCATGCGGTCGAAGCGGGCTTGGCGCACGAAGTCCTTCAGTTCCTCGAACTCCTCCTGTGTTTCGCCGGGGTAGCCGACGATGAGGGTGGTGCGAATGGCCACGTCGGGCAGTTTCTGGCGGAAGGTGTCGATGAGGCGCAGGGTGCCCTCGCGGTCGATGCCGCGCTGCATGGAGCTGAGGATGCGGGAGTTGATGTGCTGCAGGGGGATGTCGATGTAGTTGCAGATGTTGGGGTGGCTGGCGATGGCGTCGATGGCGTCGATGGGGAAGGAGGTGGGGTAGGTGTAGTGGAGGCGTATCCAGGCGGCGCCGCTCTCGGTGGCCAGGCGGTTGAGCAGATCGCCCAGGGCGCGGCGGTGGTAGAGGTCGAGGCCGTAGTAGGTGGTGTCCTGCGAGATGACGATGAGCTCCTTGACGCCGCTGGCCACCAGCTGTTTGGCTTCGGCCACGAGGTCGTCGATGGGGCGCGAGCGGTGGGCGCCGCGGATGAGGGGTATGGCGCAGTAGGAGCAGGAGCGGTTGCAGCCTTCGGCGATTTTGAGGTAGGCATAGTGGCCGGGGGTGGAGAGGGAGCGCTGGGGCTCGGCAAGACTGAAGTAGTCGGTGCCGTGCCATTCATCGACCTCGGGCATCTCGGCTTTCAGTTCTCCGAGGTAGCGCTGCACGAGGCAGCCGGTGACGACGAGGCGCGTCTTGTTGCGGCGGCGGCGCTTGGCGGCAATCTGTTCGAGGATGACGTTGATGCTCTCCTCCTTGGCGTCGCCGATGAAGCCGCATGTGTTGACGATGACGGTGTCGCAGTCGTTCTTCTGGCGGTCGAAATAGACGGTGTGGCCTTCGGCGGAGAGGCGTCCGGCCAGTTTTTCGCTGTCGACGGTGTTCTTGCTGCAGCCCAGGGTGATGATGTTGATTTTCATGCGAAGAGGGAGTCTACGAAGTCGTCGGGGTTGAAGAGTTGGAGGTCGGTCATTTTCTCGCCGAGGCCTATGTAGCGCACGGGGATGTGGAACTGGTCGGAGATGCCGATGATGACGCCGCCCTTGGCGGTGCCGTCGAGCTTGGTGAGAGCCAGGGCGTTGACGTCGGTGGCCTGTGTGAACTGGCGTGCCTGCTCGATGGCGTTTTGGCCCGTGGAGGCGTCGAGGACGAGGAGCACCTCGTGGGGGGCGTCGGGGACGAGTTTTTGCATCACCTTGCGAATTTTGGAGAGTTCGTTCATGAGGCCCACCTTGTTGTGGAGGCGTCCGGCGGTGTCGATGATGACGACGTCGGAGTCCTTGGCCAGGGCACTCTGGAGGGTGTCGTAGGCCACGGAGGCGGGGTCGGCGCCCATGCCCTGTTGCACGATGGGCACGTCGACGCGGTCGGCCCAGAGCATGAGCTGCTCCACGGCGGCGGCGCGGAAGGTGTCGGCGGCGCCGAGCATCACCTTCTTGCCGGCCTGCTTGTAGCGGTAGGCCAGTTTGGCGATGGTGGTGGTCTTGCCTACGCCGTTGACGCCCACGACGAGGATGACGTAGGGGTGGTGCGGCAGGGGCGAGTCGAAGTCGGCGGGGAAGTTGCTCTGCGGTTGGCGCAGCAGCTGGGCCACCTCGGCCTTGAGGATGGAGTTGAGTTCGGAGGTGGAGATGTAGCGGTCGCGTTTGATGCGTTCCTGCAGGTGGTCGATGATTTTGAGCGTGGTGTCGACGCCTACATCGGAGGTGACAAGGGTCTCCTCGAGGTTGTCCAGCACGTCGTCGTCGACGGTGGATTTGCCAAGGATGCTCTTGGTGAGTTTCTGGAAGAAGCTGGTTTTGGTCTTGGCCAGGCCCTGGTCGAGGGTCTGCTTCTCCTCTTCTTTGGTTTTGCGGCCGAAATTGAAAAGTCCCATATTATTCAGTTTTAAGCTTTAAGTTTTAAGTTTTAAGTTTTGCGCCAGCCACTTACTGCTCACAGCTTACTGCTCACAGCTCCCGGCACCCTTATTTGTTGAGTTCTTTTTCCATGACGGGGCGGATTTCCTTGTCGAAGATGCGCTGGTAGCGCTCGTAGGGGTAGCGCTGGTAGTCGCCGCTGGCGAAGTACCAGAGGATGATGGCGTAGTCCTTGGCGGAGTAGAAGCCGGGGATGGCCTGGAGAGCCTTGCCGTTGGCGAGGTAGAGTACGGAGGTGGGGTAGCCCTGGATGCCGCGGGCGAAGCCGTGGGAGCGATGGCGGCCGGAGGCGGGGGGATAGGTGGTGCCGAACCAGGTGACGGCGCTGCGGCTCTCGGCGTTGAATTTGACGGGGTAGTAGTACTTGTTGATGATTTGGGTCACGGTGGCGTCGGTGAAGGTCTCGCGGTCCATCTTCTTGCAGTATCCGCACCAGTCGGTGTAGAAGTCGACGAGGTAGATGCGGGTGCCGATCTTGGCGTTGGCGGCCTCGTCGATGCTGTGCCACTTCACCTGGGCGGAGGCTGTGGAATTGAAAATTGAGAGTTGAAAGCTGAAAAGCAGGCAGAGGCAGGCCAGGGCTTTCATTGTCTTGCGCATTCGCATTCGCAGGCTGGCAGCCTGCGCTCCAATTTCGTGGGCTGGCAGCCCGCGTTCCAGGCGTGGTGTATCGGTTATTGTATTTTTCATATTATATTAATTATGTTGTTTCAATTATCAATTTTTATTTTTCAATTTTCAATTATCAATTTTCAACTTCCTCGTTTACCATTCGTATTCCCAGTCTTTCTCGTTGTCTTGTTCGGCTTCGATGTAGACTTCTTCGCGTTCCTCGCGGTCGCGCAGGCGGAAGAGGCGTCCCAGCCAGTCGTCTTTCTTGGAGCGTATCTGGGTCTTGCGGTTCTTGTCCTCCTCGATGATGCGGTTGATTTGTTCTACGTATTGCTCCACATAGTTGCGGTTGGCATGGGGGTCTTGGTGCACCTCGGCGCCGGTGTAGTAGTGGCGTAGGATGCTGTCGTAGTCTATGCCCAGCTCCACCATGCGGATGGCTCCCTCCTGCGAGAGTCCCACGCCGTGGCCGTAGCCGTGGCCGTGGAGGATGACATTGTTGGCGTCGGGGTCGACGCTGACGGAGAAGAAGGTGGACTTCAGCTGCCAGTCGACGCGCACGCGTGTCAGCGGCACGCCGAGGATGCGCACGCGACGGTGCTCCTGGGTGAAGTGGAGGAGGGTGTCGCGGACGGCGGGGTTCTTGGTGTCCAGCTTGTGGGTCTTGGCGAAGTAGGAGAGCCAGCGGTCGACGGAGACGGTCTTCGTCCAGTCGCTTTGACGCATGTGGTAAGAGAATGTGTCTGCAACGGAGCGGAGGTAGGGCAGGGCGGCGCGCCAGACATCCTCGGAGTTGGCTGTCTCGCCGCCGGAGTTGGAGTGGAAGGGTGTCTCGATGAGGGCGCCGAACTGGTCCACGAGGGTCTCGCCGCTGCTCTGGATGGCCCCCATCATGATGTCGGGCCGTATGCAGCGGTTGTGGTAGGCCTGGCAGTGGACATGGTCGCAGAAGTTGTATCCGTCGGCGCGGTGCTTGCCCATGTTGCGCAGGGCCCAGGTGCGCGAGATGATGGCCTGGATGCGGAAGATGTCGGTCCGCTTGCCGTAGATTTCGCTTTGCACGACGCCGGCGATATAGGTCTCGAACTCCACGTTGTTGATCAACTGGAGGCTGCCGCTCTTGAGGAGGCTGACTTCGAGGTCGCCCTCGTAGGTGCGCTGCTTGCTGCCCTCGGGGTTGATGCAGAGGATGCAGGCGGTGTCGGTAGCCTCGAGGCGCAGGGTGTTGAAGGTGCCGTAGTCGGTCTCGTTGACGCTGACATGCAGTTGTTTGCCTTCGGGACGGATAAGCACCGAGCGGCCTTCTCCCACCATGTCTTCCAATAGTTGGTCGCCGTCGGCGTAGAGGTTGTAGTTGCCGAGGTCGAAGGAGACGTTGAGGGTGCGGATGGTGGTATTGGAATAGAGACGCACTTTGACCTTGTCGGCGTATGCTGTCAGGGTCATGGCGAGGAGCAGGAGTATGGAAAGGATGCGTTTCAAGGCTTAAGTATTAAGTGTTAAGTATTAAGTGTTAAGTGTTAAGTATTAAGTGTTAAGTGTTAAGTTTGAGGGGTTGTATAATTTCAATTTTCAATTTTAATTTCCCCGATGATGGTCTGGGCGGTGCGGAGGCTGGCGCCAGCGCTGCCGAGTTTCTCTTCCACGCGACGGTAGCCGTCGAGCATGCGCTGGCGGTTGGCGGTGTCGAGGGTGATGAGGCGGAACTCCTCTTCGAGGCGGCGGTCGTTGTAGTCCTGCTGCAGGAGTTCGGTGACAACGTTGCTGTCGTCGATGAGGTCGACGAGGGCGATGTGGTTGATGCGCCTGCCCACGAGGGCGCGGGCGATGGCGATGCTGACGGCGTTGCCGCGGTAGCACACCACCTGCGGTACATGGAAGAGGGCAGTCTCGAGGGTGGCGGTGCCGGAGCATACCACGGCGGCGAAAGACTGCGAGAGGAGGCGGTAGGTTTGGTCGAAGATCACATCGTAGGCTGGCAGCCTGCGTCCCATTGTCGAAGGCTGGGTGCTTTCCTCGCTGCCGGGAACCATGAAGCGGTCGTACATGGCTTTGCCCAGCAGGCTCATGCCGCCCACAACGAAGTGGTATTCGGGATGCTTGGCGGCCAGTCGCACCATGCCTGGCAGGTTCTTGGTCAGTTCCTGTTTGCGGCTGCCGGGCAGCAGGGCGATGATGGGGCGCGGGTCGTCGGGGAAGAGGGGGGCGTCGGCGGGGCGGCCCTGGATGATCTCCAGCAGGGGGTGGCCGACGTAGGTGGCCTGGGGTAGGTCGTTCTTGGCGTAGAAGTCCTGCTCGAAGGGCAGTATGTAGCACAGGCGGTCCAGGTAGCGGCGCATGCCCTTGAGGCGTCCTTTCTTCCAGGCCCACAGCTGGGGCGAGATGTAGTGGATGGCCTTGATGCCCTGGGCGTGTGCCCACTTCTCAATCTTGAGGTTGAAGCCGGGGTAGTCGATGCCGATGACGGCGTCGGGGTGCCAGCCGAGGATGTCCTGCTTGCAGAAGCTGATGTTGCCCAGCACGGTGCGCAGGTGCAGCACCACTTCGACGAAGCCCATGATGGCCAGGTCGCGGATGTGGCGCTGCGGCTGTCCGGCGGCCTTCGCCATGGCGTCGCCGCCCCAGAAGCGGAACTCCGCCTCCGGGTCCTGCTTGCGCAGGGCCTCGATGAGGTTGGCCCCATAGAGGTCGCCCGAGGCCTCGCCGGCTATGATGTAGTATCTCATTTCAACGTGATGCTATGGGTTCGGAACAGGACGAAGATGAAGGGTATGAAGGCGAGAAAGAGCACCGTCATGAGGGTTTTTGCGACGGTGGCTTTCTGCTGTTTGATATAGTAGCGCATGATGAGCAGTGGCGCCACGAAGCACCCGGCATACCATGTGAGGTGCGCCGTTGGCGGTTCGCCGGCAATCATCAGTCCGCCGGTGAGCAGCAGCGCCAGCACGGCGATGGAGCCCAATCCTGTGACGAGACCTACGGCGATGGTGTCTTGTTGTAGGAAGTGTTTCATGCGTCAGGGTTATTTGTATTGGCTTGCAAGTTCTTCGATGGCGGGGTAGTGGGTGAAGTCGGGATGGATGGGCACCACGGAGACGTACCCGTTGCGCAGGGCCCATTCGTCGCTGCTCTCAGGAGGGTTGTCGCAGACAAATTTGCCCGTGAGCCACCAGTAGGGACGCCCCTGCGGGTCGATACGCTTCTCGAAACTGTCGTTCCATTGGGCTTTTGCCTCGTGGCAGATGCGTATGCCTTTGATGTCCGACGCCGGCAGGCGGGGTATGTTCACGTTGAGCGACACTCCCTGCGGCAGCCCTTTCTCCAGGGTGTTGCCGATGATTTGGCGCACATAGGGCAGGCTGGCGCTGAAGTCGGCATCGGGGCTGTGGTGCAGCAGCGAGAAGCCTATGGCGTCGATGCCGAGGGCTGTGGCCTCGATCACGGCGCCCATCGTGCCGCTGTAAAGCACGTTGATGGAGCTGTTGCTGCCATGGTTGATGCCCGATAGCACCACGTCGGGCTGTCGCGGGCAGAAGTATTCCACGGCCAGCTTCACGCAGTCCACCGGCGTGCCGTCGCAGCAGTATACGCTCAGCCCGTCGGCCTGCTTCACTTCGCGTACCCGCAGCGGCCGCGACGAGGTGATGCTGTGGCTCAGGCCCGAGGCGTTGTATTCCGGCGCCATCACCACCACGTCGCCGAACTCCATGGCCACCTCGTCGAGGGCCCGGAGACCTTTGGCGGTCACTCCGTCGTCGTTGGTTATGAGTATCAGTGGTTTCATCGGGCTATAACAGTTTTGTCGGCTCCGAGGAAGTAGCTGGCGGGTTGCAGTATGTTGTCGAACACGTAGTATTGTATCAGCACGGTGTCGCGCTGGTTGAGGATGGCGTAGAGGCGGTTGAGGTCGAACGTCTGGTACATTGTCGTGTCCGGCATGGCTTGCAGGTCGTCGGGGTTGTTGTATTTGATGTAGGTGCACAGCTCGCTCTTGTGCCCTTCGGTGTCGGTGATGCGCAGAATGGTGCGGGGCTCGCCGCGCACACAGCTGTCGGCGAAGCTGTTGGGTACAATGGAGGCAAACTCGTCGAAGTTCAGGTAGGTGAACGACGAGAGCATCTGTGCCACGCGCGCGGTGTCGAATCCGTCGATGCGCTGGTGGGTCGACAGCAGCTCCATGTAGAAGCCGTCGCCCTCGCGCTGTACGGCAAACGACTCGTTTTCCTGCGACGGTATCTCCAGCTCGATGCGCTCAATCTTCCTCACGTCGAGGTCCACAATGGTGTGGCTGCGCCATTTCAGCGGGTCGGTGACGAACCGCGGGGTCAGGAATCCGCGGAAGCCGGGAATATGGATGATGTACGGCACGTCGTCGCCCTTGCGGTACATGAAGCTGGCCATCATGTCTTGTGTCTCGCGGCCCACGAAGTAGGTGGTGGTCAAGCGTTCGCGGGTGAATAGTTTCAGGTGGCCGCCGAACCAGTTGATCAGCGGCTCGTTCTGGTACACCTCCACCTTGATGCTGTGGGCTGCTATGTCCTTGATGGCGTTGGGGATGGCGTTCTTGTTCACCTGCTGTCGGATGCGCATGTCGTGGAGGGTCTCCAGCAGCAGGTCCACCATGGGCTGGCTGGCCAGGTATTTGCCGTCGACGGTCCAGCTCGAGTCCCCCTGGCGCACCAGGGTCACCTCCGTGGACTCCTTGTCGGCGAGGAAGAGGCGGGTAATCGAGGAGGTGTCCTCGATGTGGAAGTCTTGTTTGAAGGTGGGTCGCGAAAGGAGCCAGGCGGTGAGGGCTGCTGCCACTACCACCACGGCGGCGACGATGATCAGGATGAGATTGCGTTTCTTCATTTGCGGTATTTGTTTCTTCTAACGATTGTGATGGCGGCGCCGGCTATGCCGAGCAGCAGCAGCGGCACCAGGATGTTGATTATTTGATAGGTCGTGCGGCGGTTGTTTACCTTGTTCTCGTCCAGCTTGCGGAGCGTGATGTGGCGTCCGCGCGAATCCATCAGGCCCTCGTCGCCGACAAGGTAGTTCACCGCGTTGAGCAGCAGCGACTTGTTGGCATACAGCGTGCCGGTATAGCTGTCGAAGCCCGTGGGGTAGATACGGTTGTTCCTGGCGTCGAAGCGGTTCTTGATGATGTCGCCGTCGGAGATGACAATCATCTTCGTGGGCTTGCTGACCTCGCGGTATCCGATGGCGTCCTGCGACATCAGTTCGGGCGTCAGGCGGTTGCGCCAGGTCGATTTGAACTCGCCTTCCAGCAGCACGGCCACCGGCAGGTGGCTCTTGTTGAACAGGCGCTGGTCCGGCTCGCTCTGCGCATCGGCAAGGTCGATCAGGGCCGGAGCGTTTTTCACACGGGTGTATTCCGAGGTGCTCAGCAGCACGGTCTTCTTTATGTCGTTGTCGATGAGGTCGATGCTGCTGACAAAGTCGGTCTTGATGAGGTCGAGGTTGCGCACAATGGGATGTTCAGACAGCGGCACAATCTCCGGGAAGTACATCCACGGCATGAAGCGGTATTGCGGTGTTTCGCCCACCAGCCCCACCGGGATGGGGATGGGACGGCAGCGGATGTCCATCAGCACGTTGGCGTTCAGGCGCACGCCGTAGTTGAAGAGCATCTCGTCGAGCCCCAGGGGATAGCGTGTGGCCAGTATCTGGCCGTGGTTCGACAGGCTGTCCACCTCGGCGTTCACCGGGTCGATGAGCCACAGCACCTTGCCGCCGTACATGATGTACTGGTCCAGGATGAAGAGGTCTTTCTCGTCGAAGGTCTCCGTGGGCTTGGCCACGATGAGGAGGTCGTACTTGTTGACGAAGCGGTAGGTCGAATCCTTCGAGTTCTGGCGGTGGGCGGTGAGCGACTGTATCTGCCCGTCGATGGTGACGTATTCCAGGCTGTAGAACTCCTGCAGCGCACGCTGTATGTCGAAGAGCACGCCGCCTTGCAGCTCGCCCTGTCCCTGCAGGAAGCCTATGCTCTGCTTCATGCCGCGCGCCAGGGAGCGCACGGGGCTGGTCAGGGCGTACTCGAGGTTCTGGATGGAGTTGTTCAGCAGGTCGGCTTGCGGCACATACTGCTGGTTCTGCAGCAGCTGCACCGTGGTTTCGCGGCCCTTGTAGAACACGTCGGCCGCCGTCAGCAGCAGCAGCGAGGTCACCCCGTTGTCGCCTTTCATCTGCACCTGCGCGGGCTGGATGCCTTTCTCGCCGAGCTTCTGGAAGAAGACGCGGCGCTCCTCGTCGGTGCCAAAGTCGTTGGGATTGACAAATTCGTAGCTCACGTTGCGGTTGTAGGCGCGGAACTGGTTGAGCATCTCGCGCGTCTCGTTCTGCAGCCGCTTGAAGTCGGCAGGCATGTCGCCGTCGAGGTAGACGCGGTAGAGCAGCGGCTCGTCGATGGTCTTCAGCAGTTCCTTGCTCGAGTCGGAGAGGGTGTAGCGGCGCTCCGACGTGAGGTCCAGTCGGGCATAGAGGAAGTGGCTGATGACGTTGACCGACACCACAATCAGCACCGTCACCCCCATCTCCAGCCAGTGGCTGCGCTTGAGGTTCTTGCGCTTCTTCCATCCGTTCCACATGCGACTCTGCAGCACCATGCGCGTGGCCATGAGGAAGAGGGCCATGACGCTGGCGAAGTAGAGCACGTCGCGCGTGTCGATCACTCCGCGGCTGATGCTTTCGTAGTGGTCCATCATGCCCAGGCCCTTCACAAAGAGGTCGCCGCTGCCGAAGAGTTCCATGTGGTAGAGCGACTCGAAGCCCAGGTAGGCCACGGCGCTGAGCACCGCGGCGGCGATGAAGGCCACAATCTGGTTCGACGTCAGCGAGCTGCACAGCAGGCCTATCGCCACAAAGGCGCCGCCCAGCAGCAGCAGGCCGATGTAGGAGCCCACGACGCTGCCCGTGTCGATGTTGCCCACGGGATAGCCCAGGGAATAGACGCTGAAGTAGCACACCAGCGTGGGCAGCAGCGAGATAAGCACCAGCGTCCACGCCGCCAGAAACTTCGCCCAGACTATCGTCCAGTCGCTCAGTGGGTGCGTCATCAGCATCTCGATGGTGCCGCCGCGACGTTCCTCGGCGAAGGTGCGCATCGTGATGGCGGGAATGAGGAAGAGGTAGAGGAACGGCCCGATGAGGAACAGGCCGTCCATGCCGGCGTAGCCGTAGTCAAGGATGTTGAAGTCGCTCTTCAGCACCCACAGCATCAGGCCGGTGAGAATCAGGAACACCGCTATGGTGAGGTAGCCAATCAGCGATGAGAAAAAGTTCGACAGTTCTTTTTTATACAGTGTCCACATTTCAGTGTGCAGTGTTAAGTGTTAAGTGTTTAGTGTTAAGTGTTCAGTGTTATTTTTTTTTATTCCAGGAATTTGAGCGACTTGCTCTTCGGCGTGCGGCCGCGGTACATGCCGTCGCACAGCTCGCGCACCGTTTCCACCATCACCTGCGTGGCGCCGGTGAGCATGCGGCGGTCGATGTTCTCCCAGATGTCGCTGGGCACATGGTTGTGCTGCAGGCCGTTGAGGGAGGTGAAGACCAGCGAGGGGATGCCTATGGCGTCGAATCCGCGGGCGTCGCCGCGGGGATTGGTGGCCTCGGGGCTGCGGTGGATAAGGCTGTGGTTGGCACTGTCGCGCACACGCGCAATCTCCCACAGCGAGGGATAGCGGTTGTCGCCCAGCAGCACGATGCTGTCGCCGCAACCGATGTTCTGCACGTTGATGAAGGCCTCCACCTTGCGCAGCTGGGGGAAGTTGGCCAGGAAGATGCGCGAACCGAGGTAGAGCTGCTCGCTTCCGCTGAAGAGGACAAAGAGCACGCTGCGGCGCGGACGGTATTGCGGCTGTGCCAGGAGGCGTGCCGTTTCGAGCACTGCGGCCACGCCCGAGGCGTTGACGTCGGCCCCGGGGAAGAGGCACGTCTCGCCCTGCATGCCCACATGGTCGAGGCTGGCGCCGACCACGATGAGCTCGTCCTTCATGCGGCGGTCGCTGCCCTCCAACAGGCCCAGCACATTGGCCGTCACGGCGCGCTGGCGGTAGATGGCGTTGACGTCCACCTCGGCCTTCTTCAGCAGGGTGAAGGAGGAGGGGGCGTGGGTGCGGTTGATGACGCTGACGGCGGTGTCGAGCGACATCTTCTCGCCCGCCAGGAGCTCGCGGCCGCAGTCGAGGGTGAGCTGCAGGATGGGGAAGGTGGCCAGGTGGGGCAGCTCGCCGCAGTAGACGCGGCCCTGCACCTCGTAGGGCAGGCAGCTGGGGCTGAGGTTCACGGCCAGCATGCCCAGGGCGCCGTGCTTCTCGGCCACGCGCGCCTTGTCGCGCAGCGTGGCGTAGTGCTGCGCTATGTTCTGCGGCAGCCACGACCCGTCGGGCAGGCCCGTGAGGATCACCACGATTTTGCCCTGCACGTCGACGCCCTTGTATTCGTCCATATCCTGCTCCGCGATGCCGTATCCGCAGAAGACCATCTGGGCGTCCACATAGCCGCGGCCCGTCATGCCGGCGCAGCAGAACTCGTTGCCGAGGGTGAAGACACGCTTGTCCTTGGTGCCGGGGATGTAGATGTTGAACTTGCAGTTCTCCACCTCGTTGCACTCGATGTTGAAGCGCTGCTCGGTGCATGCCACGCCGTGGCGTCGCAGCACGCGCTCCACGTACTCCACGGCCTCGTCGTAGCCCAGCGTGCCCGCCAGGCGGCCTTCGTAGCGCTCGCCCGAAAGCTCGATGATGTGCTTCATGATTGAGTCTTCCTCGACCACGGGCATGGCCATAGCGTCGCGCAGCTGCGCGTGGGCCGGCATGCTCGCGGCCAGCAACGGCGCCGCCAGCATAATCAGGCGTGCCATTTTGCTCCACAATCCCTTTTTTGTCATAGCTGTTATTATTATTATTTTATTTATATTATTGATTCTAAACTTATTCCGCTTCCACCCACTATGGCGAAGCAAATACAAATATACGAATTTTTTTTGATTTGCATCGGAAACTTCTTTTTCCCGCCACCAAACCGTCTCCGAGAGGTACATAATTCGTCACTTCTTATATCCTTCCTATATACTTCTCATATAGTTCTTATATAGGTGATATAAGAAGTATATGAGAAGTATATGAGAACGATATAAGAACGATATAAGAACAATATAAGAAATGCCGAATTATGTACCTCTTCGGGGGGTGTCGGAGGGGTGGTATTGTGGGGACGGGGAGGTGGTGTGGGGGAGTGGGGGAGGTGGTGTGGGGGTGAGGGGTAGGGTGGAAGCAGCGAGGCCCCCGCAGGGGAACCCTGCGGGGGCCTCGGATGGGGCCTATATGGTTGGAGGGCTGTTAGTTGCCCATCTGGCGGAGGAGTTTGTCGAGGTTGGGGGTGAGGATGATTTCGGTGCGGCGGTTGGCGGCTTTGCCTTCGGCGGTGCTGTTGTCGGCCTTGGGGGCGAATTCACCGTGGCCGCAGGCCTCGATGCGCGAGGGGTTGATGGCGGGGCCGTGCTGCAGGAGGAGCTTGACAATGGCCGTGGCGCGCATCACCGAGAGGTCCCAGTTGTCCTTGACGGCGGTGTTGCCGCGGTAGGGGTCGTTGTCCGTATGTCCCTCGACCATAATGTTCAAGGTGGTGTCCTGTTCGAGCACTTTGGCCAGTTCCTTGATGGCGTTGGCGCCCTCTTTGGAGACGGTCCAGCTGGCGGAGGGGAACATGAGTTTGTTCTCCATGGAGACGTAGACTTTGCCGTCCTTGGTTTCCACTTTCAGGCCTTTGTCGGCGAAGCCCACGAGGGCTTTGGTGACGGAGCTGCGCACGGCTTCGAGTTCGCGCTCCTTGGCCTGGAGCTGGGCGCGTGTGGCGGCTTCCTCGCGTTCCAGTTCAGCCTGCTTGGCGACCATTTCGCTGCGCTGCAGGCGGAAGGTCTCCTGCTGCTCGGTGAGCTGCTGTTCTTTCTGACGGAGCTCTTCCTCCTTGCTGTTCAGCTCTTTGGTGCGTGCGGAGAGGAGGTTTTGGGCGCGGGTGAGGTCGCGGTTTTTGCCGGCCACTTCCTGCATGTAGTTCTCCATGGTGGTGTCGTAGTGGTGGCGGAGCTGCTCGATGCGTCGCGTGAGGCTGTCGACGGTGGCGTCGCAGAGGCCTTTCTGGTTGCTGAGCTCGCTGTAGTCGGAGGTGAGCGCGGTGTTCTGGCGTGTCAGGGCGGCATTCTCTTCTTTGATTTCCTCGAGCTCCCGGACGGTGAGTTTGTACTGTTTGGCGGTCTGGTCGTACTTGTTCTGGAGGGTTTCGTGCTCGCTGAGCGAGACGCACGACGAGAAGGCGAGGGCGGCAATGATGCCTGTGAAAATGGTGCGTTTATTCATAATAAATGTTATTTTTTTCGTTTTAATAACGCAGTTCGATTATTTTTCGTATCTTTGCAGCCTGATTTTTTGAAAAAAATATGCATTTTGTAGGCAAATTCCATCGTTGGCGTCTGCGCCACATGAGCGAGCACTCGTATGTTCTGCTGCTGGCTGTTGTGGTGGGATTGCTGTCGGGTCTGGCGGCTGTGGCGCTCAAGACGCTGGTGCACTATTCCGGTGTGCTGGTGACCCGCGTGGGTGCGCTGACGCCGCTGGGAGGCAATGTGATGATGCTGGTGTTCCCGCTGATAGGCATTGCGCTGACGGTGCTGTTTGTCAAGTATATAGTGCGTGGCGACATCGGGCACGGGCTGCCCTCCGTGCTGCTGGCCATCAGCCGCAACGAGGGACGCCTGCCGGCCAAGAACATGTACACGTCGCTTATCGCCTCGACCCTCACGGTGGCCTTTGGCGGCAGTGTGGGTCTGGAGGCCCCGATAGCCTCCACGGGCTCGGCCATCGGTTCCAACATCGGACGCTGGATGAGGCTGAGTCCCAAGAGTGTGCGTATCCTGCTGGGCTGCGGCGCGGCAGGGGCCATTGCGGGTATCTTCAAGGCCCCGTTCGCGGGCATTATGTTTGTGCTCGAGGTGTTTATGTTCGACCTCAGTGCCACCACGGCGCTGCCGCTGTTGATCTCCGCGCTGGTGGCGGCAACGGTGGCTTACTTCCTGATGGGTACCGATGTGCAGTTCCATTTCGAGGTTACGCAGCAGTTCGGCCTCTCGCAGCTGCCGTTCTATGTGGTGCTGGGCGTGTTCTGCGCGCTGGTTTCCATCTACTTCCTGCGTACCACCGACCGTGTGGAGCAGCTCTTTGCGCGGTTCAGGAAGCCATGGCTCAGAGTGCTGGCCGGCGGCCTGGTGCTGGGCGTGCTTATCTACCTGTTCCCGCCGCTCTACGGCGAGGGCTATGGCATGCTGACGCAGCTGTTGCATGGCGACAGCAGCAGCCTGTTTGTCAATACGGTATACGGCTCGTGGAGCGACAATGTGCTGGTTGTTTTGCTGGTGCTGTTCCTGCTTATAGCGCTGAAAGCCGTTGCCACGGCGGCCACCATTGGCAGTGGCGGCGTGGGCGGCACGTTCGGCCCGTCGCTCATCGTGGGTGGCCTGTCGGGCTATTTTGTGGCCATGCTGTGCAACCAGATGGGCCTGCCGGAGCAGGACACCGCCAACTTTGCGCTGGTGGGCATGGCGGCGGTGATGACGGGTGTGATGCATGCGCCGTTCATGGCCACGTTCCTCATTGCCGACATCACGGGCGGCTACCAGCTGCTGGTGCCCCTGATGGTGGCGTCGGCGGTCACCTACCTGTGTGTCAGTCCGTTCGAGCGCCATTCCATCTACGCCCGCAAGCTGGCCGAGAAGGGCGACCTGCTGACCCACGACAAGGACGCCTCGGCGTGGCACCTGCTGGACATGTCGTCGCTTATAGAGACCAATTTCGTCATTGTGCGCAGCGGCAATACGTTGCGCGACCTGGTGGAGGTCATACAGACTTCGCGCCGCAATGTCTTCCCCGTGCTGAGCGACGACGACAAGTTCCTCGGCGTGGTGGTGCTGGACGATGTGCGGAAGATTATCTTCCGGCCCGAATTGTATGACACTGTGGTGGTTGACGACCTGATGCACCCCATGAGCGAGGGCGACCTGGTGCGCAGCAGCGACAGCCTGCTGGACGTGGTGGAGAAGTTCCG
>Ga0326511_10001401_pt1 | contig 19947 bp, 42 predicted proteins | sample 0_2496_0518_D_FD_203701 | JGI IMG/M metagenome (GOLD analysis project Ga0326511, IMG submission 203701) | Bovine rumen microbial communities from UC Davis, California, United States - 0_2496_0518 | ecosystem: Host-associated > Mammals > Digestive system > Stomach > Rumen | place: USA... | reverse complement strand
CGTTCTTCCGCATCTCGGGCAGAACTCGTAGTCTCCGTTGACGTGCTCGTAGGTGTGACCACACTCGCTGCACTCCATGACGTGTATAAGCTCCATGTGCTCAGTGCTAGATTCGTCTTTGCACTTGACCCAGCATTTGATTGTCTCCGTCTCGTCGGCTTCGCACGTTCCGCGTCCCACCGTCGCGGCGATGGCCTGTGCGGGAGTGAACACTTCATGGAACTCAAGGTCTAGGCAATACTCCCACTCGCCGCTTTCATCCCTGCCGATGCAATAGTCCCGCGCCGTTACGGTCATGTCCTCGCAAGCAATGTCGCATGACCATGTAACGCGCTGCTCAGGTGGGTACTTCTTGCCATACTCTTCGTCAAGTACATACTCAACACCCATTTTGGCAAGCATACGGCACAACTCGTCGATTGCTGTCATTCGCTCGCCCTTCTCTGCATGGTGTAGTAAATCTCGCGGATGATGTCCTTCTTGAGCGTGTGGTGCAGAGTGATTCCGTGGTCACGCGCATACTTGCGCAATTCCACCAGCGTCATGTTCCACAAATCGTTCCATGTGCTCATTCGTCCTCCATTGTGCACTCGCACAATGCCGTCAGCTCGCGCAGGTCGGCGACCACGGCAGACCAGTCCAGTCGTGGCGTGACGGTGACGGTCACCTCGCTGATACTATGCTGGTGTTCCTCCTGCTCGTACAGCACGCGGTCAAGCTCCGCTTTCAATGCTGCGTTCTCGTGCTCTAGCTGCGCATACGCGGAGTCGATGGCGTCGCACATGCGGTTGAAGTCGGCCTCCTCCTTTTGCACCATTGGCCTGCCGAAGACGTGCATACGTGCCATGCTCTCACGCAGCCCATCGGTGATGGGCGTGTACTCGCTCATTCCCCCATCAGCTCCTCCCAGCTGCACCCCAATATCCGTCGAAGCTGACGCAGCTTCTCGACGTTCGGCTCGTTGATGCCCCAATACCAAGCATGAACACAATGGCGTGTTACGCCCATGCGTCTCGCCAGTTCTGATTGCGTAATATCGTTATGAGCCATGAGACGTTGGAGACAGATATACAACGGTTCAGTCACCATCTATTACCTCCGCTCCGCAATTCGGACAGAAGAAGACGTAGTCCATCGAAACGTGCGCCTTACCGCACTTTGAGCACCTGAAATGCGGAACGGGCCAGAACGTCGTGTTCCTTGGAGGCTCATGGACGTTGTGGCACGTGTCCCTTGCGCTCTCTAGGACATCCCTGCGAAGACTCTCAACAGTGTCCTTCTCGATGTTCTCTATGACGTTGTCGTTCGGAGCGTAAAACGGCACCACCTGTCGTCTGCGTGCCAGAAACGTTATGGTCAGCTCGTCATTGCCAGTGAGGTCGTTACGTTGCCAATCACGTCTCACAGCGTCCTCAAACTTGGGAATGAGGTTCACAACCTCACCTCCATCTCGCTAGGCAGAAACTTGTTATCCCACAGGTAGTCCCAACTAGGGACCTCATAGAGAGGCACCCCCTCTGGTGGCTCTTGGAGGTTCGTCATCCTCCAATCCCCGACGCGACCGCACACCTTGCAGCGCGTCCCCAAATACAGTTGCGGAAGTCTCAGGCCACTTCTGTAGACAAACGAATGCGCATTGATGCAGACCTGCTCGTACTCGTGTCTGTGGTCGCTGCGAACGCGCTTCTTCTTGGGCTTCTTCTTATGACGCGGCGCGTCTTCTGGCAGCGGGTCATACTTGTGACGCAAGGAACTCTCATGCCAGTCACTCATGCTCACTCCAAAGGCGTATCCAGTCGACGTTCTCGGTCCTCACGGCGTGCCCGTCAGCGAACACCAGCCAGCTTGCAAGCTCGCCATCAGGACCGTACTTCTCGAAGAACTCGGCGATGCTCTCGCAGTCCGTATCCATGACGACGCACTTGCCGCTCACAAAGGCAAACTCAATCTTCATCACCATCTCCTAGCAACTCGTCCCACGTGCATCGAAGCGCGGCCTTGAGCGCATACAACGACTCGCACGACGGAAGCCTCTCGCCTATAAGCCACGAATAGACCTTCGTCGTGGAGCCGCTGTCGTTCATCATCCAGAGAAGCGACTTGGCATTGAGGCCCCGCACGTCCATAAGACGACGGAGCCTCATAGCAAAGTCGGTGCGATGGTCGTCGTGCATCAATCGACCTCCCTGAGCCACCGATGGATGGTGTATCTAGGTATGCCTGATTCGGCAGCGACCTCGACTATCTTCTTCTCCTTGTTGCGCACTTGCGATACGATGCGCTCCCTCGTCTCTGGGTCGACATCAAGCTCCGCATGTCGATAGGGGAACATGTCACGGTGAAGCCATGCGATGTGGTAGACATTTCCAGTTGAGCAATGAGCGGCACGGGCTATCCACTTAGCAGGAACGCCCTTCTTCCACAACTCGGACATCTGCTGCAACTTGCGCTCGCTTATCATCTGTCTTCACCAGCCAAAGCCTTACAACGCTCTATAAGCGGCGTCACGTCCACTGTTGCATCAGTCCGACCGGCTTGCATAGCGTCATAGATGACGCTCTCCCACGTGTCGGTCGGCTTGAACAGACTTTCGTGCTTTTCGAGCCAATGCTCCCAGTCGTATGCCCACGCGTGGACCCCGTACCGCATCGACTCAATGCCGTAGGTAGTTCCTCCGTCGAACGCTTTCATGCAAAGCTGCTTTGCTTCTTCGTATGACAGAACCTTCTCGGTGTCGCTCATGCTTCCTCCTTGAGTTGCAGCTTGGCGGCGTACTCGACAAAGAACTCGTCATCGCTTAAATCGTCCAACGGTATGTCCATGTAGACCGCGACCAGCTCCCGCAGCACGTCCTCGACGGTCGGCTTTAAGATGCGATACCTGTCAGGCGTCCATCCTGCAATCATCCACGTCCCATCTTGGCGCAACTCAAGCGAGGGGCAGTACGCGAGCCTTTTGCCATCGTTAGCCTTGGTCAGATATGGCACGTCGCTCGGCTGGATGTGCTTGCCCTCCGCGTCCTTCGGCAGCTCAATCTTCCCGTCGCGCTCGTCCTCCCCCAGCACGCGGTCCAGCTCCGCCTTCAGCGACGCGTTCTCACGCTCCATGTGCAGTGCGTGACGGTTCGCGTTGACGTACTTCATGCGCAGCTCGTCGTACTCGCGCTCCAACCGCGCATGAATGGAGTCTATGGCGTCGCAGTGGCGGTCGAAGTCGCTGCCACTGATTGCCAGCGACTGCTCGGCATAGATGCTGGGCGGCGTCGATGACGATGCAAACTTGATTGAGCCGTCGCTCTCGACCCAGCCCCATTGACGCATCGCCGCCCGCAGCTCGCCAGTGATAGGCGACCGTGTACCTAAAGTTACACTCGTCTGCTCGTCGGTCGACATTTCCGCAGGATTCGACTCGTCAGCTTCACCGTCCATGTAGCTTTCGGGGGTCGAAAAGTTACATTCGCCTTCCAGAAGGTTCACTAGCTTGTCGCGGATTAGCTCGTGAAGCTCGTAGTCCTCATATGGCTCGTCCTTTGGACGTGGAATATGGAGGCGTGCGGCAAGACTACAGACGAAGTCCCAATGACTGCTGAGCTTGCCAATCTTCATGTCGCGCAACTCGCACGCCACCTTATGGCGCTCGTTCCCATCGACGTCATACACCTGCATGTCCGCACCAAGCTTCGCAGCAGCAAGCTCGCGCTCGTGAGCAGCCACTATGCGGTCAGCTATGCGCATGACGCTCCCGTTGCCACGCGCTATGTGGCGCAAGGCTTTAATCGCGTCGACAAACCTCTCAGGCATCCTCGTCACTCCATTCCCTTCGCCACATCTCCATCAGGATTCTCTTGCTACGTCCGGGTGGCCAACCACACATCTTGTCGACCTCTGCCATCGTCAACCCGCTCTGCATGTACGTAAGGACGCGCTGCTCACTCTCGTCGAGTATGTACATGCGCGTCCTATTCAACTTTCTGCGCACGGGCTTCTCTGCCACAGGCTCTTCGTCGTCATGCGTAAGGCCCATGACCATCGCCTTGTGACGGATTGCGTCGACAGTGCGACCGGGAAGAAGCGACTCCCACCCGGCCCACTTGTGGCCCTCGTAAGGATAGTGAGCACGAAGGATTGCCACTTCGTCCTTCGTCCACAGCGTGCTCATTCGTACTCCAAGCAGTCGAGACAGTTGGCAATGACTGCCATGCGATGCCATCCGCTGTCGGTTGACTTGAAACGCTCGTCAGTAAAGCGCTCGATGATGCGAATGCATGCGGCACAATGGGCGCAGTTCTGCATCGTCTGCTCGGGAGTGAGGTCATCGACAAGCTCGTCAAACGACGGCGGTGCGTACCGTGGGATGGAGTCTGCGTTCATTACTCGGCCCCCTTGGTCTGCACGACAGGCATGGAGCCTTCGGGCACGACCACCAGATTGCCGTTCTTTCCAATGCTGACAAGCGCGTCAATGTAATGCTGCTGCACGACCTCGGGAGTCAAGGACTCGGAAAGCACCTTGTTTGCAGCTGCTTCGCCCTCTGCCTCAATCTTCTTTGTCTCGGCTTGTACTCGGGCGGTCTCCTGCTCGTTAAGCGCCTGAGATTTCGCAATCTCTGCGGCTTGGGCATCACTGAATTTTTTCTTAATCGCCGAATCATACTGAATGTCTTGAATAGACACGTTCTCAACGTTGAGTCCCATGTCGGACCACTTCATCGAGAGCGCGTCCCTCAGCGCTTTGGTGAACTCGCCGCGATTCGTCAGCAGCGTGATAGTCGGGAACTGCCCTGCCACCTCACGTGCGACGGCACGCACGTCGTTCTGAATGACCGTGCTCGTGAAGTGCTCCTGCGTGCCATAGTCGACATACAGCTGCATTGCGGAGTCAGCATCGAGGGAATAGACAACCTGAATGTCAACGTCTGCGCTTGCACCACCCTTGTCGTTAATCGTCACGCATGCGCCCTCAGCCGCTCCTCCGTCATAGCTATACTCAGCTGACTTGTAGAGCGAAATCAGGTTGTTCCTGATGTCATAGCGAATGGCCGACTGCCACGGTGCCTTGACATGAAACCCCGGCTCCTCAACATACCCGGCAAGGTCACCGCCCCAGTTGCGCAGAACGACCACTTCTCCGGCATCGACCGAATAGACCCCAAGCAGAACGAAAAGGACCGTCGCAATAACCGCGACGGCCCCGACGATTGCCAGAACGTTTATGCGAGCATTGCCCGTTGGCTGATAACTCATATGCTTACTCCCCATCATCACTCATGCCGACCTCTCGCCGCGAGTAGCCGCTGGCAAGAAGCGGATTCCCGTACTTGTCTGTGAGTTGTATGAAGCCGCCACCATATCCGTACTTGTAGTAGAGGTACTGGCACCCCTCCTCGGTATCGGTGATGACTGTCATGTCGCCGTACAGGCGCTCAACCTCAAAGCGACCCTCCATGCTCCCAATCCTTGGCTCGCCGACCGCCGTCGTACTGCACCCCATCAGGGACAGCACGAGAAGGGGCAAAAGCACAAGCAGAACAATCCGCCAAGCGTTTCCACCAACGTCATCTGTTGGTTGCATCATGCTTTCCATGCGACCTCCTCGACCTCAAACGCACCTTCGCTTCCAAGAAACGCCGCGACCTCGTTGAGACGGTCAACCTCCTTGAGCGCAGCCTCCATCGTGCGATACACGCCGTAAATCTTCGGGGCGTCAGACTTGGCCCAAAGAACGTAGACCGGCTTGTTCATCCAGAAGACGCGGAAAGCGCCGTTGTTGTTGAACCAGTGTTCGAGAATCGGCTTCTCGTACTCGGTTCTTTCTATGACCCAATCGGAGCGCAATGGCTCGTTGGCTTCAAGCTCGGCGACCTTTGCCTCCAGCTCCTCAATGCGCTGCTGCCGTTCCTCTGCGACTTCGCGCCAAGGACGCACGTTGATTTCCGGTACGGGGGCAGGCTCGATGACCTGAATCGGGCGAATCTCCTCAATGGGGTCATTGGGGTCTCCGCAGACGGCCTTCGGCTCTTGTTCTTCGACGTCCTGAATCAGCGCATCCGTCTTGCGCTCTACCCTGCGCATGAACTCGCACTCGTCGTCAAGCTCCTCGCACCACTTGTCATACTGTTGCTCTGCGATGCGCGAAAGGTGACCGGGAACCTTCTTCTTGTGCGACTTGCCGTCAGGGGTAACGTGAGTGAACTCGAAGCCCTCGGGACTCAAGGCCATGAGCTTGCCGCCGTTGCCGTCCTTCTTGACAATCTTCCCGGACTTTGACATCTCTTCCCTCTTCCTTTCGTGCAACTTCCTCTGCTCGCGGACGATGCGGCGCACGGTCCCCGGATTGAGGTCCATGCTCGCCGCTATGTCGTCAGGCGACTCGCCCAACGTGAAGCTCGTGTAAATCTGCTCCTTGGACTTGTCCGACAAATGCACTCCCCTTGGCATTCGGTTCACCCCCGATAAAAAGGCGACGGCCCATGAGGACCGTCGCCAACAAAACTTGAATCCAATACGCTAATGAAACCCTAGCCTATGTTCGCCGCGCCACATTGAGGACAGAAGTTGAGATGCCCTCCTTGAGATGAGCGGGTCACTTTCCCACAAGCTGAACACTGGTAGCCCATGGTCTTCATGCGCCATTCCAGCTTGCAGGTCGGCTTCTCAATGACAAGCTTGGCACCGTATATGTGGCCAACCTCTAGCGGCGTATGTCCCGACAGCTCGGCATGAGCAAGAAGAAGCTCGCCGTCGACCGTGACGCGCTTGCCGACAAAAGCTCGTGCGTCAGTCATCGAATACCTCTTCCAACGAAAGTTCCTCGCGCTTCAGACACGACTCCTTGAGGAAGACCGTCTCGTTCTCGTACTCGTGATACTCGGTCGCAAGGTAGCGCGTGAACACGAAGCCAGCGTCAATGAGCCGCTGCGCATCCTCCTTGGAGTACCAGTGGGTCAGGTCGGACTTGTCCGAACAGCTCGACCACCAGCTTTTTCCGTCCTGCTGATAGCGCCAGTCGTACCCCATGGGAAGGTCCTTGGTGCTGCAATCCAACTTGCCGATGTCAAAGACCATGTCGCCATTGCTGTCATACCAGAGGCCGTGCTCTGGGTCCTTGGCTTCGAGACGCCACAGCCACTTAACGGGCTGCAACTTGCGCCCGCACCACGGGCAATATGGCGGCGATGGAAACGACGTGACTATCATCCCCGCGTGCTTTGCTGGCTCACCAAGTCCGTGAATGAAGTCGCTGAGCCATTCGTCATGAAGGAGCACGACCGTTGACCATTCGCCATCATCCCTGTCGGCAACAAGATGCATCCTCATGTGCGTGGTGCCATTGGGCATCCCTTCGTCGTGGTAGTACCCTTTGCAGAACTCAAGGCTATCGCCGGTGTCTGGGTCAACCTTCGGCGTGCAATACGGGCAACTCATAGCTTCCTCCCGCACATCGGGCAATATAAGACGCGGGCCTCATACGCAAACTCGATTATCGTTTGGTCGCGGTAAGCCACGTCCAGTCCGTCACACTCGTTAACGTCAACCCTTAGCGCAATCGAATACTCACCGCCAAACTCTTCGGCATCACGCCGCAGAAAGAGAGTAGAGCCTTTCTCCTTTCTTATCGGCTCCCCATTACACTGATAGCCAATCTGACAGTGTGGACATTTGCTTCCTATGAAAGTAAAGCCGTTCACATGGCATCACCGACGTCCATCAACTCGTTCCCATACGGGTCACCGACTTGCGCTACGGACTCGCCAATGTGCATGCGGCCCTTGCTGATGGCCGTTATGAACTTGCCTTGCAGGATGTCATGGACATACTTGCCGTCCTCGTAGTCGATGCCAAGGATGTCAAGGAGCTGCTGCACCCTCTCGACGGGCATCGCAAACCCCCACCCCGCGCCCGGACGAGAAAGCTCAACGTGCAGGAAGTAGCGGTTGATGTGCCCGAAGAAGTACAATCCGGCCTTCTCAATCTTCCAGATGTCGTTTTCCATGAGCTACGCCCCATCGTTGTGCACGGCAGCAAGAGCCTTCTCGCGCTCTTCCTCATAGACGGCGCGAATCTCAGCGTCGAAATACTCGCAGAAGGACTTGCGCGAGCAATCGTCTGGGACCTTATCGACGTAGCCCTTGACCCACGTTTCGTAATCGGTCACGCCTGTAATCTCGTCCGTGTCCTCGTCGATGGTGATGCGAACGGTCGGCCTCCAATACGCGCAGCACCTCTTGAGGACTTCCCTGCGACCTGTTTCAATCACCAGCAGGTCAATCGCATTAAGCTCGGGTCCTGAAGGCTCGCTGTCGACACGTTTCGTTATCTCCCTCAGTAGCATGTTCTCGTGCCGAAGCTGCTCGATTGTGTCAAAGGTGTCAAGCACCATGCGAAGCATGTCGTTGCGCTTTGTGTTCATCGCCTATCCCTTCGCCTTCGCCATGTAGGCACGGCTGATGCACTTGACTTGCATCTGCGGACCAAGCTCGACTTGCAGCTTGTACCACTCGTCATCCGTGACATTACCGCGACCGATGCAATGAATGACGATTCCCTCGTCGAGGCGGTCAGTGACATGCCCGCGAAGCCCATCGACGTAATCAATGAGGTCGAGTGTCGTCGGATAGTCTGAAAGCAGGAACCGCAGGGATAGCATCGGAGCAACGGACTGCACGAGGTTGCTGTTGCCAACCTCGACGCAGTATGCAGGAATCTCATCATAGGGATTGAGATACTTGCACCCATCGGTGTCCCACATGGAGAAGACGAACAAGCGCATCGCCTTCAGGCCAAGACGGTTGCCGTTTATCTTCGGACCAGCCGCCTCCATCTGCATCGTGATTCCCGGATGCTCGTTCAGGTAAGTCACGATGCCCTGCTGCTCAGCCTGTTCGAGAACCTGCTTTCCGAAGCCATCATCGGTCGAGAGTTCGTTGTTGTGCGAGAACACCCGGACCCTCTGATAGCGCGGGTCGTTGAGCATCGTGACGGAGGTGCCATCCACCTTGATGGAGACGAAGTATCGCGTCTTCTTCAGGATGGCGAACATATCTTCGTCGACGTTCTGTATACGCACGGCATCAGTGCGCGGCGCGACTTGCGCATCATAGCGACGTAGGATGTGCATGTTGCCTTGGTCCGTGCCGCGAATCGGCTCGTACTCGACCACGCCAAGGGACTTGGACATGTTGACCTTGCCAGCGCAAAGCTCTGCCACCGTCTCCTCGGACGTACCCAACGTGCCCACGGCATCAAGGGCCAAGCCTTGCGAGTACTCGCCCCTGAGCTTGATGGTGCGCAGCACATGGCCCTCAACCTCCTCGTGGTTGATGCTCATGGTCTTCACGCCGCGCTCCCGCAGGAACGCGAAGCGAGGGTCGCTCAGCGGAAGAAAGGAGTCAGGCTCGAAGTAAAGGACCAGTTGTCCCTCGGAGAACTCGCCCTTACCAACGACGCACTGCCACCCGCCGATGCGGGCAAGCTCAAGGCGGTCGGCGTTGGGATGCGGCTCGATGCGGTCGATGCGACGCACGGTTACCAACCTGCGATTCGGATTTGCCATGCCTACCCCCTGAATCCGACGCCTGTATAGCCCTTGGACGCAAGCTGGATGCCGTACTCGACAGCCTTGAGCCAGTCATGAGCATCGAACAGGCTACGCCCGATGATTGCGTCCTCGGGACAATCCGCGAGGTTGTTGACGTAGAAAACCTCCTTTTTGGAGTCGGGGTCAGTGACGGATTGGTACTCGTAGTAGTAGTCGTATCCTTCTGGTGCGTCCAGCTCGAAGAGCTTGATGCATTCTTCCATTGGTCCTCCCATTGATTTAGTTTTCGCTACCAGCAATCGACCACGATGTAGTCCTGCCAAGGCATGTCCTCAACGATTGCCTTCGCCAAGTCCTCTGAGAAGTCTCCCAAGCCGGACTCGGCACCGCAGAACTCGGTAAGCAGGCCATCGGGCGTCTTGCTGTAATCGTTCTCCATGCCGTGTTCGAGGGCGACGTCGAACCACGTGTCGAAGACATGCTCTCCCACGTCCTCTATCGCTTCGTCCTCGTCCCAGTAATACCTCTCGGAATCAATCCCGAAGTAGTGCCCGTACTTCTTCTTGACATCGTCGGGCTTCAAAATGGTCTCGACATACGCGCCGCAGACATCGAGGTAATAGCTGTCGTAATCACAAGGCAGGGACGGGCACTTCGCCATGAGCGGCATGTCAGGATGCTCGGCCATGAGCTTCCGCAGCTCAGCGTCACCCTTCTTGGTCATTGCTTCCCTCCAAGTAGCCAGAAAGCGCGGTTATCGCATCGTCGATTCCGCGATAGTAGGCTTCGTGCGCATCGTCAGGCACCGGGCCACGACGCTGAATCATGAGCTGCGCTATCTCCACGATAAGTTGGCTTCTCTGATAGTCCATTAGCCCACCCCCAGCTCGGCGAGAAGCTTGTCCTTCATGCACAGATACGGCTCGAACTCGTCATAGAGAGGGCAGTCGTGTGCGTCTGCGTCTTCGAGCGCACAGTACAGCAACCCACTCACAAGCTTGCGAAGCTTCTCGTTCTCGGCGGCAAGCTCGCAGTTCTCGTCCGTCAACTTGTCGATGTCGGCGTGAAGACGCTCGATGTAGTTCTCGTAACCTGCGTCGTACCTATGCTCAGTCATTGCTGCTCCTTCATGACCCCGCAGGCTATGAGCGCATCCTCTGCGGTGTCGCACCATTCCTTGACCTGATAGAAGATGACTAGCTTGTCGTCATATGTCTGGGACGGGAACGCCAAGCACTCGCCGTTGGCATTCGAGAACGACAGGTACGCAGGGAACGAGACCTCGTACTCGATGCCCAACTCGTCAAGGAGGGACTTCATGCGCTCAAGCTCTTGTCTCGTGTTGTCCTTCTGTTCGATGGTCATAATCACCCCATCCTTGTCGGCTTGTCTGGATTCATACTCGGCAACCAGCCGCTGACCTCGGCCTTCGCCCTCATGCGCAGTGGCACGGACGAGATGCGAAACTCCCATTCCTTGGCAAGTCGGTCGACGGGCATGATGCCCTCGCTTACGACAAGCTTCTTGAACTGGTAGTCCGTGTAAGTGACGCCCAAATCCTCCTGCATCATCAGACGAAGGCCAGTTGACGTGTGCATGTGGTTGATGCGCTTGGACGGCTTCATGTACCGCCTAACCCACAGGCGGCACGTCCTCTCCTCCGGTAGCATCAAGTTCCTCCAACTGCGCTTGCAGGCGCTCCGAGTAGTCAATGAGGTTGTCGAACGCCTCTCTCGTGCTGCGCTTGTAGTCGAGCACTTGCCCAATGGCAATGGACGTGCGCTCGACGGCATCGAAGAAGGCGTACATCATGAACTGGGTCGTACCCTCATGGGGCTTCTCCTTGATTGCCCTCGCATAGTGCGAGAGCATCACGCAGAGCGTCATGGCATCTGCCTCGGTGCCTACTAGCATGCGTCCTCCTTTCTGACGTAGCGGGTGTGGTCTCCGTCCTTGACGGGCCTAAGAGCAAGGCTTTCGATGCACAACGGACAGACGTCCATCAGCTCGTAATGAACGTCTGTCGCGCCACGAACGGGCAGCTGGTGCTGCCACATGTTCTTGTCACTGCCGCGCACGTCGAGGTCTTTGATTGCTCCGCACAGGTCGCACTGGAGCTTGTAGTAGATGAGAAGCACTACGCCTCCTCAAGTTTGTAACGGGAGAAGACCACAGTGCTGCCGAAGCGGTTGACCGTCTTCTCGTCCTCGCTCGTGATGCGGTAGCCCTTCTTGCGAAGGTTGAAGATGATGGCGCTAAGGCGCGTGATGCCAAGCTCCTTGAAAGCCTCAAGGCTGCTGATGCTGTCTCCCGACATGAGCCAGTCGAGAACTGCCTGTGTCTGTGTCATGCTTTCTCCCTACAAATAATTGACCCCGAACGTCCGAATGAACTCGGTGTGTTCGGGGTCGTTGATTCCTTCTCTTTGCTCCCAAGCTGCTTGGCATCGACGTCTTAGCTCAAGGTCAAACGCCCTATTGAAATGGACGCCCATAGGCGAAAGGTTGTGATGCGGCCCACATAGGTAGACCCAACACCCTTCCTCGTCACTCACATCGCGTCTGCCGTTGCCGGGAAAGACATGATGGACATGGAGTCCCAACGTTGTGCCGCACAGCCAGCAGCGTGGATTTCTCTCATCTGAGAGAACGCTCTTGCCGCGCATATGCTGTCGTCCCAGAAATTATCGCTACGAGACAATTTGACGACACTTGCTTACGGTGCCGTCAATCTCGCCTTCTACCTGTTCGCCATCTAACCAGCCGATGAAGCGTCCAGCAACCTTGGTGCTCATGCGCTCAATTCCAACCAAGTAACTAATCCGAGTGGTAATTGCACCGGGCGTCCTGCCAAACGCCTTTGCAAGCTTAATGACAGTACTGTCATCATGCGAAGCCATTTCAATCAAAGCTTCGTCTTCTTCTGGGGTCCACCGCTTCCTCGACCTGTCGCTTATGCCGTCCATCATTCTGTCGGCTTCTATTAGCAACTTGTCTATCATCTTATCTTGCATGATAACTTGCTGCGACAGTCTATAGACCATGGACCTCAACATTTCAATCTGTCTATGGACCCCGCGAATTGGCGCTTCATATAATGCTGCCGCTTCACTAAGAAGTGAGTGCGGCTTCATCTGCTTTATCAGAGGTAGTACCTCGTCACGCTTATAAAGCGTAATCCCTCTTACGAATGAGTCCTTGACGTTAAAGAAGGTGTCGAGGTCTACCGCTGACGTAGCGGACAACGTATCTCCAATCGAGTTGTTATAGCGGCGTGTCCTAAACTGAAAGCTGCGAAAGTCCATTTCGCGTTCTTTCTTGCTATACCTGCCGCTCTCTGTACGCTTTCTTGCCATAGTGCTATAATCCTTCTCAAGACGTTAGAGAGGCCGGAGCGAATGTGTCGCCCCGGCCTCACTGCTTACTCGCCCATGTTCATGAGAACGTATGTCTCTTGCAGTCGGCGAATGATTGCAAGAGCAGACTCGGCACCGCCACCATCCCCAAGCTGCTTCGCAAGGACGTCCGGTCGATACTGCGACGTGATTATGGTCGGCAGCTGCTCGCCATACCTGCGGTCAATCAGCTCCCAGAGACGCGACACGGCACGTGCGGTCGGTATCTCCTTGCCAAGGTCGTCGATAAGCAGAAGCCCCACGGACGAATACTTCGTCATGACCTGCGCAATCGTCTCCCTCGTGGAGTACGTGTCATTGAAGTCATCAATGAGCGTGGTCGCACGGATGAACTTTGCAACACCGAAGGAGTTGTCGCACAGCCAGCCGCGAAGCATGGAGCATGCGGTCGTTGTCTTGTGGCTTCCCTGCTTGCCGAAGAAGTAGATGCCGCGACCGTTCTGAAGGTCCTCGATGCGCGTGAGGTCGATGGTGTATTGGAGATAACGGCTCGGGACGCCAGCTCGAATCGCACGGTCGTTGAGAACTTGGGCCTCAAGCTCCATGTCCTCGATTGCCTTCGCGTTCTGACCGGACTGCTTGACCCTGCGCTGACGGTCGACCTCGGCTTCGTACTGCTCGTAGCTGATGGTGTTCGACTCGTAAATCAGCTCGATGGGAACGGGGTTCCCGCCCTTCGGGTCGTACCCTCCCTCGTGCATGATTTCGATAAGGGACTTATGAGCCATTGGCATCACCCCAACGCTCTTCGTGCCACGTGCCTATGAGCAAGTCCAGCTCCTGCTGCTGGGACTGCGTCGGAGCAGGTCGGTCGTACCGGTGGTTGCTCTCCCACGTGACGCAGCACTGCTTCCAGTTCTTGACGGGCTTGCCGTTCTTGAAGTGCCAGCCGCTTGCTTCGTAGTAGTCAAGGAAGGACTTGGGGTTGAAGTGATACCCCTTCTCTCTGACGTAAGCCTGAACTTCCTCAAGCGTCGGCGGGATGAAAGGCTTCGACTTGCGCGGCTTAGTCTTGCGAGGCTTGGGTTTTTCGGCACATATATTAGAAGTACTAGATGGATTACTAGATGTATTACTATCTATATATGTGCCTCGCAGATTTTGCGATGCAGCCTCGCAATTTTTGCTAGGCAGACTCGCAAAATTTGCGAGGCAGCTTCGCAGCACACGCTGTCTCCCATTAAAGGACTCGACGTAAACTAGTCCAAGTTCCTTCAAGTTCGAGATGCCTTGAGTTACCGTCCTGACGCTGCATTGGCAAAACTCAGCCAGCGTCTCATTGGTCTTGATACAACCAAGCTCCCCGCCACTAAGACTGTCAATCTCTATGAGAAGGACCTTCTCTATAGCGGAGAGCCTGTCGTCAAGCCATATGTCTCTAGGAATCCAGACGCCCTTGAAGTCGCGTGACTCCGACTGTGGCATTACTCCTCGCCATCAAGCTCGAATGCGTCCTGAACTACCTCGGCATCGGGAACGACAATCTCGATGTTCACCATGACCAGCTCGTCGAAGTAGGCACGCAAGTCGTCAGTCGAGCAGTCATCAGAAGCCAGCATGTGAATGTTGATGCCCTTGCTCGAAAGCTTGGCATCCTTGACCGTTCCGCGAAAACGCATTGCAGTCTCCAATCTTTTACGGATTTAGCTATATCAGAAGGGGATGTCCTCTGAGTAGAGGTCCATCTGCGGTGCTGGTGCGGGCGGCTGCTGCATCGGCTGGTAGTTGCCGTACTGCGGCGGCATAGGTGCTGCGGGAGCCTGAGAAGGCATCTGCGGGGGCATCTGCTGCTGCGGCTGGTTCGCGTACTGTTGACGCGGTTGAGCGACGTATCCGGGCTGTGGCGCGGCCTGCGGGGCACCCTGCTGACGCGGGGACATAAGCTCGATTTCGTCAACGATGACCTCGACCTTGGAGCGCTTCGCCCCGGTGTTCTTGTCCTCCCAGCTGTCCCAGTGAAGGCGACCCTCGACGCTGACGTGCATGCCCTTGGTGAGAATGCGAGAGAGGGCTTCGCCACGGGTGCCAAAGACCTTCAGGTTGAAGAAGTTGGGACGTTCCTCCCACTCGCCCGTCTGCTGGTTCTTGCGACGCTCGTTGACTGCAAGGCCAAACTCAAGTATTGCCATGCCGCCCGGTGTGCTGCGAAGCTCCGGCTGGTTCGTGATGTTGCCCCCGAGGAAGCACTTGTTAATCGACACGTTGACTCCTTACGTGTTCGAAGGCCGACTCCATTCACGGCCCACTTGGTCATTAATCACTCGAATATCCAACTTCAAGGCGTTAATCTTCTCTTGGCACGCCTTATATGCGACCTCTGCGTTGTCGCGCAGCTGCTTGAGATAGGCGATGTCCTCGTCGCCACGACAGATGTCTGAGATGACGGTAACTGGCGTGCCCTTGGCACGCTCGTTCAGTATCTTGATTTGCAGCTGCATCCTGTACTCGGCTTCGTTTTCCGCAAGCTGGTAGCCAGCCTTGCGGTAGGCGTCTATCTCCGCGTCAAGCTCTTGCATCAAGCGTTGAAGCAGGAGATAGTCGCCTACGCCGCCTAGGCTCTCGTCCATTTACAGAACCTGCCACTGAGGGTTGGGACAGCAGTTGGGATGCGCAATGAACTGGTTGTACTGCTCGGCGTTCTGGAACTGATACTGCGTGCCGCAGGACTTGCAGCGAGCAAGGAACGGCCCGCTTGCTGGCGGCTGCTTGGCTTCCTGCTTGAGCGGCACGTCCGCGTCCTTCGTGTCGTCGATGAGGAACAGCGCGTTGAGCGCGAACTTACGGGCGTAGCTTGAGCAGGAGCCGGTGACCTGCGACTGGTCGGAACCCTTGCGATTCTCAGGCTCGCGGGCGTAGGCCGTCGCCGACTCGCTCTCCCCCGTCTCGATGTCGCGGACTGTCGCGGTCGCCTTGATATAGAAGCGGCCCTCGACGTAGTCGATGGTGTCCGAGATGGTCAGCAGCAAGTCATACTCCTCAAGCAGCGGCTTCAGCGCCTCAAGGATGTCCTCGCAGCTACGGTAGTAATAACCCCCGTAGCCGTTGAATGCGGACTTGGGGGCCTTGAGCTTGCGCTGCACGGCGAGGAGCCTGCGCCAGAAGGACGCGGTAGCGGCAACTTTCTCCTGCACAGGCTCGGGATTGTTGTCGATGGCGTACGCCTCAGCAGCGGTAGGCTCATCGTAGTAGATGTCGTCAGGCATTGTCATCAACACCTTCACTGTCTGATTGCTTTATCGGCTTGTAATTTGCACGCTTGTTTTTGTTTTGTACGGCCATTGATACCCAGCGACAGTTGTCTGGCTCATAGTTGCCGTATGGGTTAATCCTATCCAGCGTGCACTGTCCACGAGGGGCATCGGGGTCATAGCCAGAGGACATGGCCCATTCTTGGAACTTGCCAAAGTCATGCCATTCGTCACAGACCGTAACACCCAAAGCGCCATACCATTTGTACTGCTTTACTTTTTTGTTCTCGCATCGGTTTAGCACGTCATACCAAACGTAATACAGCCTTGTGCCGCTTCCGCCGTGCGTGGTGTGTTGATTCAGGTGGTTCACTGCCCAAAGTTCAGCAGCAATGCAGCCACAAGACCTCGTGGTTCCCCTCTTCAAAAGATTGCCCAGCACGATTGCTTCATTGCCGCAGTCGCATTTGCAACGCCAAGTTGGCTGTCCCCATTTATTATTTCCCGCCCGTTCTATAACAACCAGTCGCCCGAAGCGTTGACCAGTAAGGTCGATTAACGGTCTACCCATCAGAGCACACCCTCCTGTACACCTCTTCCAATGTGCCTGAATAGATGCAGTCGAACGGGATGCCGACGCTTCTCGCGTAGTCGCGGAGTTGGAGCATCTGAGCCTTGGTCGCGCTGGATGCGACAATCACCCACGGGTGCGGAACATCCGTCATGGGCGATGGCATGGGCTGCGCCACGGGCTGCGGCGTCGGCGCGGGCATAGGCTCGGGAACGGGCTGCTCGAACTGGGCCTCCCTAGCCGCACGCTCGGCCTCAAGCCGTGCAAGCTGCTCGCGCTGCTCGCGCAGGTGCCGTGCATTGGAGAGAGCCTGTTGCAGGTCGAGTGAGTTGAAGTAGGAAGCGAGCGTGTCGCGCACATCCTCTTCGGGAACGCTCTCACGAATCGTCCGCTCGGCGTCGGCGATGGTGAATATCGCTTCGCCAAGCATCTGCTTCGCAGCAATCAGGTTGGTCGAGCGGTTGGTCCAGACCTTGCCCTTCTCTGAGCCGAAGCGTGCCAAGAGACGGTCGAACGGCACAAGCTCCACGAGGTCGGGCGCGATGCCCTCGTACTCCTCGGTAAGCTCGATGACGCGCTCCGTCTTCCACGCTTCCTCGTACTCGTCGAGAAGCCGCTTGTACTCGGCGTCCAAGTCACTGAGCGGGTTGAGCACGTCCTTGACGTTGGACTTGAACTTCTTGAGCGCGTCCTCCGCGTCACGGAGCATCGCCTTGCGCTCGGCGTCGATGGTAGCCAAGTCCTTGCGAACGGAGGTCCGAGCAGCCGTGCACTCCTTGCGTTGCTGCTCGGACTCGATGCGTGCGGGCGGCTTGTACTGCTCGCACTGGACGGCCACGCGCTCCGCTGCACCAGCGAGCCACTTCTCTGCCCTCGAAAGGACGGACAGCTCTTGGTCAATCGGAGTCGCTTCGACCTCGATTACCTCGTCTGCCATTACAGCTCACCCTTGTCGATGAGGTCGCGGATGGTCTGGCGCATCTCATCGTGCTTGCGGTCAAGCTCTTCCATGTAGTCGACGAGGTCCTTGGTGTGGCCGTACTTGTCATGCTCGACAGGCTCGTCTGCGGGCGGCTCGTCTACGGGCGGCTCGTCATCGTCGGGACCAAGCTGCGGGAGCCACTTGTCCTTGGACTCGCTCAGCACGACAAGCATGTCGGTCATGAGCGAGTAGTGCTCGATGAGGTCCTCGACGTCCTCCTCGCTCTTGATTGCGGACGCGATGCCCCAAAGGGCTTCCTCGTGCTCGTCGACGCCGTGGCCGTGGTTGTTGGTGAGCTTGCGCAGGATGCAGGCGAGCGTGCCGAAGACGGCGTCGTACTCGTCGCTGTCCTTGCGGTGGGTGCGGGTCACGCTGCCGTCGTCCCACGTGATTGCCGTGAGGTCGCCGTCGTAGATGATGGAGAACGGCTCGGGCATGGTAGCTTCGTCGTCGTCCATGTAGACGCAGAAGCCGCCGTTGAAGCGGGTGGTGTCGATGCCGTCAAGCGCCTTGCGGTAGGCGCGGAGCGCCATGTCGTTGATGTTCATGCTAATCCCTTCTGTCCTCCCACGCGGGAGGTCCGAACAACACCCAACAGAGGTCGTAGAGACGGGCGCAGACCCACACGTCCTCGCGCCCCTCCTTCAGCTTCAAGCCGAAGAGCTGGCATACGAGGGAGAGTCTGAGCCAAGCTTCGTGCCTGTCGGTGCCCATACGAAACTTGTTCATGACGAGGATGCCGCCGTCAGCCTCGGCGTTGGCGGTCTCCTCGTCGGTCTGTCTGCGAAACTCCTGCTCAAGCGCCTTGTTCGGGTAGTCCTTGTTCCACTTGCACTCGATGATGAGGTCAAGGTTGTGCGCACGCAGCTTCAGGTCGCCTTGGTCGCTGCTGCCATGCAATGCCCTGCGCTCGCAGCGCTTTGCGTTGCCGCACCAGTCGTTGATGTAGTCGGCAATCTGCGTTTCGTAGCGAGTGCCCTTGGCCTTTGATTTTGAACTCATTCTGAAGGCTCCTTTTTAGTTGATGCACGCTGATTGTGCCGCTGTGTTTTCATATCAACCCAGCGACAGTTTTCAGGACAGTAGTTGCCGTCGTTATCAATTCTGTCTATCGTGCATTTACCTCTCGGAGCATCAGGGTCATATCCAGCGCTGATTGCCCAATCACGAAATGATGCAAAGTCGTGCCACTCATCACATACGGTAATTCCTCTTGCTCCGTAATTGGGGTAAGAGATGGAGCTTTTTGTATAGCATCTGGCCATCATACCTACCCAGACGCTATGCAATCTTGTTTTAGTTCCTCCGTGGATAGTCATGCGTCCAACAGCGACACCATTTTCTCTTTGCAAGCATCCGCATGATTTAGTTGTTCCTGTTGTCAGGTTTCCCCCGATAACAACAACTTCATTGCCGCAGTCGCACTTACAAAGCCATGTGGCCTCACCATGTTTGGTTCCTACGCGCTTGATTGCAACAAGTCTGCCGTAGCGCACGCCGCTTCTGTCAACAAAGGTTTCTTTACCAATATCGTAAGTATTAAGACAACCGCACGATAATGTTAAGCCCTTGCGCAAGTTGTATGAACGCACGTCGCATTCTTTGCCGCAATCACATTTGCAATGCCATATGGCTTCTCTTGACATTCTGCTTATATATAAAGCTTTTAACTTGCCAAACTTTTGACCAGTAATGTCTATAAGTTTGCCCATCTCATTCGCCATCGCTCGACGTATCGTCGGTGCGCAGGATGAAGATGCGACCGCTGCGAAGCATCGGCTTGAACGGAAGGCTACTGTGACTTGCGAGGTAGCGAAGGCCGTGGTAGGCACCGACAGCGGAGCAGTCGAAGTCCTTGACCTCGGCTACGTCCATGCCAGACGCGAGGAACTCGTTGACTACGACAAGCCACTTACCCTTGCGGCCCTTGTTGATGACTTCCAGCTCGCTCTTCTCGACCTTTACAAGCTTCATGAGATATCCTCCATCTCGATTCCGTTCTCTCTGGCCCACGTCCGCTGGTAAGCCTGTTCTGCCATCCAGTCGGACGTCCCAGCCAAAGCGAACAACGCGAGGAGGGCGATGAGGTAGATACACGCGAGGACTACTTCGCCGTCAGGAACCGACTCCATTCGGAATGAGAGACCCTGCGACCAACGTCCGAGCCGTTCGGGCACCTGTACGCCAGACGCCCGTCTTCCATGGCCCGGTATATGCTTGACCGACTGAACCCGCTCATCTCGACAAGTTCCGCA
>Ga0326511_10001400_pt1 | contig 19947 bp, 13 predicted proteins | sample 0_2496_0518_D_FD_203701 | JGI IMG/M metagenome (GOLD analysis project Ga0326511, IMG submission 203701) | Bovine rumen microbial communities from UC Davis, California, United States - 0_2496_0518 | ecosystem: Host-associated > Mammals > Digestive system > Stomach > Rumen | place: USA... | reverse complement strand
CTTCTGTTCAGGAAATGTTTTCCAACCTTCCTACATCAGAGGCCTTCTATCGATTAGGTATGATCAACTCTGCATTACGTTACACGTTCGACTTGCAGGAATCCATTCTAAATGGACAAAAGAGTGGACGATTCTGCAAGAGACTGGCTGAATGCTATCTCATCAAAGGAAATCACAAGGTAGCAAAAAAATACATTGATCTGCTTAAAAAAACATTATTCTACAGGAAGTGGGCTGAAGCAGTGGATAAATACATTGGGAAAGATAACATGGTGATGATAAACCCTTCTTGGAATACAGCCAGAAGATTCCAGTTCAAAGAAGACTTCCTTTACCATTATCCAGAAATAGATAAAATGCTGGGGCAACTCTTCATTAACAACACAGACAACAAAATGGCACTGGATTATTTCCTTGGGGAACTACTCCTAAAAGGAAATGTGAATGACTTCGTGCAATACCTGTCTTGGGCACAACAATATGGAGGGTATAAAGAAATGCCTAAAGGTTATCAGGATGCCATGCGGGCTATACAGTCTAAAGGCCAAGATCTGACATCAGACTATGCCAAATATATTAACACTAAACTGAGACAAAATGAGAACAAGTGATATAATGATTAAGCCAATCATCAGTTGCATGTTTCTCATCCTTCTACTGATGTCATGCACTGAAACGGTAGAAAAAGCAAATAAGACTGATGAATACCCAGATATCTACCCTGATTACATTGGGGTAACTATTCCTGTGGGAATAGCTCCCCTCAATTTTAACCCGACCAAAGAAGACATTGAAAAAATAGACGTCATAGTTAAGGGTAGTAAAGGTGGAGAACTACACACTCAAGGCAAATGGGCTGACTTCGACCTGGAAGAATGGCACAATCTGGTTAATCAGAACAAAGGTGGTACATTAGTGTTCACCGTCTGCTTTAAAAAAGAGGGAAATTGGACTCAATATAAAGACTTTGAAATTTCAGTCAGCCAATACGATCTGGATGCCTGGGGACTAACCTACAGGCTCATTCCACCAGGCTATGAAGTGGGAGGAGACATTGGCATATACCAACGAGACCTGAGCAATTTCAAAGAGTATCCCATATTAACTGAAAAGGATGTCCCCGGACGATGCATGAACTGCCATACTCCAAACAGGACAAATCCTACCCAGTTCACAGCACAGATTAGAGGTGAAAACGGAGGTACACTGGTTCAAAAAAATGGTCATGCTGAATGGCTTAACACCAAGACTGACCAGACGAAGGCTGCTGGAAGCTATGCCTCATGGCATCCTGAAGGCCGATATGTGGCTTATGCTACAAACTCCGTTCATCAAAGTTTCTTTACAGGAAGAGAAAGCAATCTAGAAGTGTTCCATAAATTCAGCGATATCGTCTTGCTTGACACGGACACTAAACAACTTATTCTTCACCCTATTCTTAGAACAGACGAGGCTCTGGAAATTTTCCCTGCCTTTTCTGCCGACGGAAAGACTTTATTCTACAGCACATCCAATGCTTGTGATGTGCCAGCTGAATACCTGAAAGTGAAGTGTTCTTTGGTATCTATCCCATTTGATGTAACCACCGGAACCTTTGGAGAGAAGGTTGATACTTTACTGAATGGACCTGCTGATGACAGAAGTTATGTCATTGCACGTCCCTCCTATGATGGAAAATGGCTCATGTACTGTGTTGCAGGCAGAAGCAACTTCCCAATAGCGCAGAAGGATGCAGACTTATGGCTCATGAACCTGGAAACCAAAGAGACTAGAGCACTCACTGAAGTGAACAGTGACCAGTCTGACAGTTACCACAACTGGAGTGCTGACAGTCATTGGTTCGTATTCTCCTCCAAACGCGAAGATGGTAGTTACACGAAACTATATTTAGCTCAAGTAGATGAAAATGGAACTGTTAGTAAACCATTTCTACTGCCACAAAAGAATCCAAAAGAATTCTATCATAATCTTTTTGATGCCTATAATGTACCAGATTTCACTAAGACTAAGGTAGAATTCGATGCACATAAAGCTTATCAGGAAGTTTTCCATGGTGAACGAATTCAAGTAACAATCAAGTAACGACAGATGAATAAGTTAATCAATAAATATTGGACGTGGGCTCTTTCCATATCACTAGGAGTTTCTGTCTACCTGTTCTGGGCTTACCCCTATAAGAGTGTGCTAAGCTACCAGGAGCAGTATCAGCTATTCTTGTTTGGGGAAGATTATTTTCTGGAAAGGATTGCCTTGCCAGGAGGATTGGCTGACTATATTGGCGAATTTCTTACTCAATTTTATTACATCCCTGTATTTGGTGCTGCCATCTTGGGAATAATCTTCTTCTGTCTACAACGTTTGACATGGGTTGTCTGCAGAAGATGCGGTGCAGATACTCAATGGTTCCCACTTAACTTTATCCCAGCATTGGCACTCTGGATGTACATGGGTGATGAAAATGTCCTGCTCTGCTTTGCTGTTTCTTTGTTGGCTACCTTGGTATTCATGTGGCTTTATACGCTAGTAGAGAGCCGTACCAAGACTGTTGCAGGAAAAGCCTTGTATATCCTGATATGTGTTCCTTTAATCTACTGGCTATTCGGTGCCAATATCCTAACTTTCATTGGGTTCGTAGCATTATATGAATTAAAAAAGAATAAATCATTCTACAACATTTCCTTAGTTATTGTATTTGTCATATATACACTCCAGACTATTCTGGTAAGTTCTTACTATCTCCAATACCCGCTTTTCCGTCTTTACGGAGGAATAAACTATTACAGATACCCAGCATATATCCCTTATATGCAAATCATTACTATGATATTGTTTGCAGTATGCCCTGTCATCATAGCTCTCCTACCCAAACTGAAAGGAATAATTGTGGAAATTGCAGGAATTGCTATCATCGCAGTAGTAGGATTCTATGCCGTGAAATCATCATTTGACCCTCAGAAATATGATTTGATAGAATATGATTATCTGGTTCGTGGTGAACAATGGAATAAAATCATAGTAAAAGCGAAACAGAAACCTGCAGACAACCCTATGAGTGTTTCCATTGTCAACTTGGCACTAAGCCAACGGGAGGAACTTGCCGACCGCTTGTTTGAATTCTATCAGAATGGTGCTGAAGGGCTGTTCCCCTCTTTCACTAGAGACATGGTTTCTCCTGTATCTACCAGTGAAATTTTCTTCCGTCTGGGCATGATAAACGATGCAGAACGCTATGCATTCGAGGCACAAGAAGCCATTCCTAATCATCGGAAAAGCGGAAGACTTACCAAAAGAATCATTGACTGTGAAATTATAAATGGACATTATGGTGTAGCAAGAAAGCATCTGAAGAGACTGAAGAAATCCATGTACTATGACACATGGGCAGAAAAAAGACTCGCTATGCTTAAGAATGAAGAGGCTATCAATAATGACCCTATCTATGGAAAGCTAAGGGCATTTCGGGAAAAGAAACAGGATTTCCTGTTCAGCGACCAGGAAATGGATCAGATGCTGGGGCTTCTGCTCACGGGGAATATGAAGAACAAAATGGCGTATGAATATCTCATTTGCTATGAACTCCTTCAAAAAGATTTGGATAGATTTATGGAGTACTACCCACTGGGACAATACATCCAGTACACACATATTCCTAAAACCATTCAGGAAATTCTGATTGGCAACTGGATGAAAACCCACTCTAACCCATCGTCTATCCCTTACAGCGTAGATTCATCCACCCTGAACAATACACTGAATTTCATGAGTTTATATACCAAGAATCCAAATAGTCCCGATTTGAATCTTGTTCCTTATGTGAACAATGCTTGGCATTATATGCTAATCAGTAATTCAGGGCTTGAGAAAAAAGGAAAGGAAAAGATGAAAGACATCTATTAGAAAAATGCTATGAAGAATTATATACTGAACATATTCGTAATCTTGGCAATTTGTTCTTGCTCAGTGTCCAAACCGGAAAATGCAGAACAGGTCAACGAACTGCCTCCTATCTACCCTGATTACATCGGGGTGACCATTCCTGTGGAAATTGCGCCACTGAATTTCGACTATAACGGAGGGGAGTTTGAAACCATGTATATACTGGCAAAAGGTTCAAAAAGTGGTGAACTGGAAGCTGGTGGTACTACCATTGACTTCGACATGGATGACTGGCACGAACTAACCCGTCAGAACCAAGGTGGAGAAATTTCTATGACAGTCTATGTGAAGAAAGAAGGTAAATGGAAACAATATCAAGATTTCAAGGTATTTGTCAGCAACCATCCGTTAGAGGAATGGGGACTTACCTACCGAAGAATTGCTCCAGGATATGAAGTCTATGGAAAATTAGGACTCTACCAACGTGACCTCAGTACTTTTGAAGAAACTCCTATTATTGAAAACACCTATGTAGCAGGTGCTTGCTTCAACTGCCACACCTCCAACAGAACAAATCCAGATCAGTTCACCTTCCACGTTCGAGGTGATCATGGTGCCACCATGGTGCAACAACACGGTAACCGTGAATGGTTGAAAGCCAGAAACGATTCCTTGCACGGTTCCATGGTGTATCCTTATTGGCATCCATCTGGAAAATACTGTGCATATAGTACCAATCAAACACACCAAAGTTTCCACGCAGTCCGTGAAGAAAGAATAGAGGTCTTCGATCAGGCATCCGATGTCTTTGTCTTTAACCCAAATACTCACGAACTGCTTCTGGACAAACGACTTATGACACCAGATCATTATGAAACCTACCCTGTATTCTCTCCTGATGGTAAGACTCTCTATTTCTGCTCTTCCGATGCAAAGCCTATTCCAAGTGAATATAAGGAAATTCGATATAACATCTGTAAAATAGATTTCAACGCAGAGAATGGAACATACGGAGAAAAGATTGATACCGTATTCCATGCCAGTGCATTAGGGAAAAGTGCCACCCATCCACGTCCTTCCTACGATGGAAAATATCTCATGTTCACCCTTGCTGATTACGGATGTTTCCCTATCTGGCATAATGAAGCAGATAATTATATCTTAAATCTACAGACGGGTGAAGCAAAACCATTGACAGAGGCAAATAGCCCACAAACAGACAGTTGGCACAACTGGAACGTCAACTCTCATTGGTTTGTGTTTACCTCCAGAAGAGGAAATGGTCTTTACACCCGCTTGTATCTGGCTCATATAGACGATAATGGAAACGCCAGCAAGCCTTTCCTTTTGCCGCAGAGAAATCCAGCAGAATATTACGATGCTCTCATCGACTCCTATAACACCCCTGATTTCACAGCTAGAAAAGTGGAATTTGATACACGTTCTGCAGCTCGCGAAATCAGCAGTGATGAGCGAATAACTACAAAAGTAAAATAGATAATACTATAATGACATATTGTTTGCAATTTCTTCCATTCGAGGAAAAAGCAAACTAAATATAAGAGAAAATACATAACTTTATATTCATATTTATTTAAAATTATAGATTATGAAATTAAAAGATTTCTTTTCCTTACTTCTGATAGGCTTAGGCCTTTTCACTGTCACATCTTGTGATGATGATGATGCACCTATTTCAGAAGTGCCTTATTCTGTCACCATCGATGAACAAAGCCTGAACTTTGCTGGTACTGGTGGCACGGCAAGTACTAATTTTACGGTTGCTGGTGGAGAATTTAACATTGTTCCCGACAACAGCGGATGGTATGATTATACTACAAGATTAGTAGAGAAAGATCATCTGCACCAGACTTACACACTGATTGTTACAGCTGAAGCCAATAAAGGCGATAAAGCTGGTGCCCCAACTCGCGCTTCAGTGCCAGTAGGTTCTGCCCGTTCTGCTAGTATTACCATTAATTGTGGTACAGCAAGTGCAACCCTTACCCTGAATCAAGCAGCTCCAGATCCTATGATTGTAGCCGACTTTACAAATAAATTCACTCCTGGTGACATTCCAGATATTTCTGGTAGTGCTGAGGATGCTGTTAAGTTTGCAGAAAGCCTGGGATTCGGATGGAACATGGGTAACCACATGGATGCTTGGTATACTGCCGATGGTAAGGAAATTTCTTCAGAAACATGCTGGGGTAACCCAGAGGCTACTGCCGAAACCTTCAAGAAAGTAAAGGAGGCTGGTTTTGCTTCTGTACGTATTCCTATCACTTGGATGGGCCATATTAGTGCATCTCCTTCCTATACTATTGAAGAAGCTTGGCTGAACAGAGTAGCACAGCTTGTAGACTGGGCTGAGGAAGCAGGTCTTAAAGTCATTATTAACATGCATCATGATGGTGCAAATAGTGAGCATTGGCTGGACATCAAACACGCAGCTCTAGATGAAGAGGTAAATAAAAGAGTTGAAGCACAGTTCGCATCCATGTGGACTCAGATTGCAGAGAAATTCAAGGACAAAGGCAACTTCCTGATTTTCGAGCCTTTCAATGAAATCCACGATGGTGGATGGGGCTGGGGTGGCAACCGCACCGATGGAGGTAAGCAATATGCTATCGTAAACGGTTGGAACCAGTTGTTCGTTAATACCGTACGTGCTACAGGTGGAAATAATGCCACACGCTACTTGGCAGTCATCGGTTATGACACTGATATTGAACTGACTATCGATAACCTAGTTATTCCTACCGACGTCATTAAGAATAGACTGATTGTAGGTGTTCACTGCTATGACCCATACCTGTACACACTTGAAAATCAGTTTGCACAGTGGGGACATGTAGCAGATGCTAGCAAGGCTCCTGGTGACAAGGAAACTACCCTTTCTAACCGTATGTACAAGATGGCTGATGCTTATGTAAACAAAGGTATACCTGTTTACTTCGGTGAGATGGGTTGCTCTGAACGCGACAATGAAGCAGATGAAGCATACCGTCGGTACTACTTGCATTACTTTGCAAAAGCAGCCAGAAGCTATGGATTTGCTGCAATGGTATGGGACAATGGAGCTGAAGGTGGTGGAAGAGAGCACCATGCATACATCAATCATGGTACTGGTGAATATCCATCAGACAATGCGAAAGAAGCTGTGCAGGCTATCGTCAACGGTTACTACTGTAATGACCCTGACTTCACACTGGATTATGTCTATGATCATGCACCAAATTATAAATAAAAACAAGTGGAAGGGATGGTTCAAACCATCCCTTCTTTTTTCATCTACTTAACTAGCAAAATTTTTCTTCCCTTAAGGAGAGAAATTTTTCCCCTTAAGGAGAAATAAAATATGATATTTTTCCATCTACTTAAAAAGTAGTATTTTTGCATAGAAATAGAGAGTAAAAAACGATGAAAAAACTAGCAGGAAACATACCCTTCATTTTGGCCATACTGATAAGTCTGGCCTGCTTCTGTTTTTTCTTCTTTTATTACCCTTACCATTTATTTTACAAGGAACAAATCTCTCTTTTCCTGCTGAGTGATCAGACATTCTTCCTGTATTTCCCTAAAGCAGGGTGGCTTTCACAGCTAACTGGCGATTTTCTAACACAGTATTTCTATTATATAGGTGCAGGGCCTGCTATCTTAACTGCCTTACTCCTACTGCTAGGTGTACTATGTTACAAATGTGTAGAAAAATTACTTCAGAGGTTCCGTTGGAAGAAGGCAGTGGCGTTCATCATAGCAGCCCTAGTCAGCGGATTAGAATTTTGGTTACAATGCTCTTCCACTTATCCCCTAAGTTCTACCATCAGTGTGCTGGGGGTATTCCTTGTGGTTTATATTGTTCTAAACTTTCGGAAACTGAATATCTGGACTACCTTGAGTGGTGTTTTGCTGCTAGGTATAGGCATCTGGATGTTCTGTCCATTCTCTACATTCCAGGGGGAGAAAGAGGGAGTAAACCTTCGACTGGAGAAATTTTTCGCTCTAGATACGGAAACAAACTTCGGACACTGGCAGAAAGTGGAGATGCTTTCGGAAGAAGATTTAGGGAATTACGTCAATTCCTACTATCATAATCTATCTCTAGCCATGCAAGGGAAACTGGCCGACGGACTGTTGGATTACTATCAGGCTGGTGAAAAGAGCCTCTTACTCCCAGTAGCTCAGACAGAAACCCACTTCAGTATCTTTGCAGCCAATGAAGTGTGGTTCCAGATGGGCGACATGACCATGGCAGAACATGCAGCTATCCTGGGTATGATATTCTCCCCTAATCATTCCAGTTTTCGAGCCATCAAACGTTTAGCTGAGATTAATCTGATTCAAGGTGAAGAAAAGGCTGCAGCAAAATACCTTCACATGCTATCGAAATCTAGTTGCTATAAGACTTGGGCTAGGGAACACACCCCAGGAAAACAAACAGAGAAAGTAAAACAGTTTATCGATCAGAAAAAGTCTCTCCTAGCTAAAACTGATACCCTTAGACTGGCAGGGCAGAATAGAATGTCATTAGTGAATCTGCTGAAAAGTAATCCGAATAATCAGTTGGCCAGGGATTACCTATTATGCTTAGATTTATTGAACAAGAATCTCAATCTGTTTGCAGCAGACTATATGGAATTTGCCAATGGCATCTTTAAACCTATCTATGCACAAGCATTACTGATTATACAATCTGTGCACCCGGAACTGCTTCAAGGCTGCAAAATGCCGATGCAGGAAAAAACTCTAAAAGATTTCCAGGAATACATGAACTTGTATACTCAAAATCAAGGTAGAAGCAGTGCCGTGAAGAACAAATTCAGCAGAACTTACTGGTATTATTATCATTATGCAAAGACAGAGAATTAAAAACATACTTCCCCTACTGGCCCTGTTGCTACTTTCAGCATGTACCCCGCAAGTACGAGATGCACAGCAAAAGGATACTCTACCTCAGATATATCCTGATTATACGGATATTATCGTACCATGCAACATCGCTCCACTGAACTTCATGTTTACCGATGAAAATGTGGATGCAGTTAGCCTCATCTTAACCAGTGAGAATGATAATTATACCTTGACGAAAAGAGGGAAAAAATTGGTAATTCCTTTAAAGGATTGGAAGAACTGGACAGAGAAGCATAAAGGAAAAACTTCAGAGGTTCAAACATTTGCTCGAATCAATGGTACCTGGATAAAATATAAATCATTCACATGGGACATTGTTACGGATGAGATCGACGCTTACATAACCTACCGTCTCATAGAACCAGGGTTTGAAGTGTGGAATGCACTCCAGATTGAGGAAAGATGCATTGAAAACTTTGATTCAAAGATTCTGGCAGACAACAGCTTGATGCAGACACGTTGCATGAACTGTCACATCCACGGTGGAGACAAAGGGCAATACAGTTTCTTCTACCTCCGTGGTGAAGGTGGAGGAACTATCCTGAATAGAGGAAAAGACTTGCGGAAAGTGGCTCTCAAAAACGACCAAATGAGTGGTTCCACAGTTTATGGAGATTTCCACTCATCTGGCAAGTACGGAGTTTATTCCACCAATTTCATTATGCCAGCATTCCATAGCATGGAATCTAAAAGGTTGGAAGTGTATGACTCAAACTCAGATCTTTGCATAGCCGACTTCGACAATAATAAAATGATTCTGTCACCTTTGACTGCCGATTCCACCAAATTCGAAACCTTCCCCACCTTCTCTGCTGATGGTAAGAAAATCTATTTCTGCAGCTCAGAAATATCCCATCCCCTCCCAGCCAAGGTAGATGAGTTACATTATTCACTTTGCAGCATCAGTTTCGATGAAGAAAAAGGTGAATGGGGAACTCAAGTGGATACCCTCTATAATGCCCGTATCAATGGTGGCTCTGCTAATTTCCCAAAAGCATCTCCCGACGGCAAATACCTTTTATTCACCCTATCCGATTATGGAACTTTCCCCATCTGGCACAAGGAAGCTGATTTGTATCTGCTAAATTTGCAAACTGGAGAAGTTCATAACCTGACTGAAACGAACTCAAATAAGTCGGACACTTATCATTCCTGGTCTAGGAACAGCAGGTGGTTTGCCTTCGCAAGCAAACGTGGAGACGGACAATATGGACGAGTTTATTTTGCTTATTTGGATAAAGAAGGGAATTCACACAAGGCATTTGTGCTGCCACAAAAAGATCCGGAAAAAGATTTCCTGAACTTAAAATCATATAACATTCCCGATTTATCTGCTACCTCTATGCCTTATGATGCAAAAGTGATAGAAAAGATAAACCGGGAACGTCAAGCGGAAAAATTCTACTAATTATTTTCCGAACCTGCTGACTGCATCTTTAATAATTTCCAAAGTACTCGTATCCTTAACAAATACAGAATTCAAACCTTGCTCTTCTTGAGTAGGGTCACCAGTGAACTGATCCCATGGTTGCCAATAAGGTGCATGCTCTTTGCTTGGCTCAGCCAAACCACCCCATGCCCAGAAATTACATCCAGCGAAAGGCCCGCCGTTCTGACTGTCTTCTACAATGAGATTAAACACATACTTATAAAAAGCATCACGTGCTTCTGTAGGGCTTCCTGGTTCAAAGACAAAATTGTCACGAGGATATCCAAATTCCTCCAGAACAACAGGTTTGTTCATGGCTTTTCCCATGGCAGTATGCTTAGCTATGTAAGCTTTTGTATTTTCACAGGAAACCTGCACGTCTTCCTTTAGTGTTTCTTTATGAGCCCAACTCCAGTTATATGGCCATAAGTGACAGGTAATGTAATCCACATTCTCATCAGCATGTATCTGGGCACAAAGAGCACTATCATTTTCACATCCCCAAATACCTTCACTACCGATAGATACCAAATGGTTCTTGTCCAAAGATTTAATCTGCTTAGATACTTTGGCTAGCCATGTAGCAAAAGGTTGCTTAGTATCTTGATCAAAGGCACGTGGCTCATTACCAATCTGCCATGCCATTAAAGCTGGGTCTTCTGTATATTTCACACCAGTATATCTGTTTGTCCGATTCACAATAAAGTCTACATGCTTAGCGAACAAGGCCTGTGCAGAATCATTTCTGGTAAACTCTTTCACATAAGGCTGGAACTTATCCCATCCGTCGGAGAATAAAACGGGGGCTTTACCCATGCCTGCCCACTGCAAATAAATGGAATAACCTCCACTCCATTCCCAGCTGTTGTTAAGGTAGAGAACAGCCAACATGTTCCTCTTCCCTAGCTCCATCATCAAATAATCCAAACCTGCTAGGATAGTATCATTGTATACACCAGGTTCAGGTTGTAATGCAGGACGTACACGGGCTGGCTCGTCATCACTACCCTGAGCTCCTACCAAGATACGCAGATTGTTGATTCCCACTTTCTGCAATTCATCTAATTCACGGGAAAGACGCTCTCGGTCTCCCCCCTGTCCTTCTGAAGCTAAAATGGCACCATACCAGAAGTTTGTACCTACATAATAATAGGAGGAATCTCCTCTCATGAATTGTCCATTTTCTACACGGACATAAGGATTTACTTCAGTCATCTTACTGTTGGTAGCTTGCTGCCCACAAGCAATCATCAAGAATGCAAGTAGCAAAAATAAGAATAGTTTTTTCATAACATGATGCTAAATTACTAATTTCTTCTTTCGATATTGTTCACGGAATTCTTTTGGCGAACATGCTTTCTTCTTTTTAAAAATTCGGTTGAAATTAGATAAATTATTAAAACCACAACTATAACCTATCTCCGCAATGGTGGTAGTCGTATCCACCAACATTCTTGTAGCATGTCCTATACGGATATCTGTAATATAATCGGTAAGGGAACGTCCTGTACGCAACTTAAAGAAACGACTGAATGAAGCTGGTGACATGTTTACCAAATCTGCCATGTCATTCAGATGAATCTCGTTCTTATAGTTCTCATTTATGTATTTCTGCACCTTATTAACCCTACGACTTTCAGTTGTAGTACCTGTCCGTGCGAAGGAAGAACTGGACAACGTCCGAATGTCGGGAGAGATAGAAAGTTCATATAGGATAGTAAGCAGCTTGAGGACAGAATAGAAGCCTGTATTCTCTGAAGACAATGAATCTAACTGATTGTAAACTTTAAGGATAGTTTCCTGGGGAAATACAATTCCTTTTTCTGCCAGTACCATCATCTTCCTAATACTGTTAAACTGATTGCGTGCAAAAAAAGTGCCCTCAGTAAAATCCCAATTAAACTGAATTGTGATCTCACGGATATCATTGGACTTACACTCTCCCTGCAGAATCCCATGCTCCAAATCTTTTCCTGTAATCAGAATCAAATCCAGATTACCTATAAATTCCGAACTGTCACCAACTACTCTGTTGGCACCTGCAGCATTGGAAAGGAATTCCAACTCACATTCCACATGTTTGTGAATAGGATAAGTAAACTCTTTTTTATGACGATCTGCAATATAAAAGCAATCTCGCTCGGAAAGAGGAGTTATCTCCTTTATAACACCTGTCGTGTTTTCAGATTTAGCAGTTGACATAGGCACAAAAGATTATGTTACAAAAGTAGAGAAAAAAAGATAAACTAATATCATTTTTACCAAATAATAATACTAATATTTGAATAATAAGCCAAAATAGTATTACTTTCATCATCCATTTCTACTTTATGGTACAATTTTAACTCATTCATGCCATACTTTAAATAATCTAAGGGAAACTTTGTAAGTCAATAGTTCTTTTTGTATTTTTGCAAGGAAATATAAATTAATACTCATGAAAAAAATCACTACCCTACTTCTTTTTTGTGTTGCCTTCCTAGCAGCTTCAGCACAAAATCAACGTGAAGTGAAGTTGTTTAATGAAGGATGGAAATTTCATTTTGGAAATGCCTCCAGCCCTTCCAAGGATTTTGGAAGCGGTACTGAATACTTTAATTACCTCACAAAAGCTGCATCTATCCATAATGAGGGTCCATATGCATTAAAATTCAATGATGCGGATTGGCAAGAAATAAAACTGCCTCACGACTGGGCTACATTCCTCCCTTATGCTGCTGAAGCTAGCCATAGCCATGGGTATCATACCGTAGGTTTCAAATATCCTGAAACAAGTGTGGGTTGGTACAGGAAAGAATTCACCCTTACTCCTGAAGACAAAGGTTACCATTACTACCTGCGTTTTGATGGTATTTTCCGCAATGCCATTGTGTGGATTAATGGATTTTTCATGGGAACCGAACCTAGCGGCTATGCTACACAAGTCTATGACCTCACGGACTACTTAGATTATGGAGGAAAGAATGTGGTCACTGTCCGTGCTGACGCCACTTTAGAAGAAGGCTGGTTCTACGAAGGAGCTGGCATCTATAGAGATGTATGGTTCGTTCGAACCGCTCCTGTACATGTGAAAGAATTTGGAACTTTTGTATATAGTACACTACAAAACAACTATACCCAGGCTCATTTGACTGTAGAGACAAAAGTAGAAAACAACACGCATGGCACTACTGATTGTGAAGTATCTCAAACTTTAATAGACGCAGAAGGGAATAAAGTGCTGACACTATCTGATTCCAAGATTTCCATTAAAGCTATGGAAACTGTATGCACTAAACAAGACGGCATTCTAAATAATGTGCATCTCTGGGATACGGAAGACCCTTATCTCTATACACTTCGAACTGAAATCAAACAAAACGGGAAGGTTATCGATGTCTATGACACCAAGACCGGCTTCCGTGAAGCAAAATTTACGGTAGACAAAGGCTTTCTGCTGAATGGAAAGCAGTTGAAACTGAAAGGCGTGAACATGCACCAGGATGAAGCGGGTGTAGGAGCTGCCATTCCTATAGCTGTTATGGAATACAGAATAGAAAGGCTTAAAAGCTTAGGGGTAAATGCTTATCGTTCATCTCACAACCCTATGTCCCCAGCCATGTTAGATGTATGCGACAAAGAAGGTATATTGGTTATTGATGAGAACAGACTTGTGGGAATCAATCAATACCACAAGGATGAATTGCTGAATATGATTGAACGGGACCGTAACCACCCATCTGTCATCATGTGGAGTATCGGCAATGAAGAATGGGGTGTGGAAAGAAATGATTACGGAGAAAGAATTGCACATACCATGACAGACTTCGTTCATCTCATGGATCCTACACGTCCTGCTACTGTGGCCACTTCTGGTGGAGACCGAATTACCCGTCCTGTAGATGTAGCTGGCTATAATTACATTGTCCAAAACGATGTGGAAGGTGAACATAAACGTTTTCCACAGCGCATAGCTTATGGTTCAGAAGAAACTACAGGTTGTGGAACTCGTGGAATTTATTATACTGATGAGGAAGCTGGGCACATGGCTTCTATCAACCGTACCGACACTACCTACCTCAACAAAATAGAAAGGGGTTGGAAGTTCTATGCGGAACGCGATTGGCTAAGCGGTTTGTTCTACTGGACAGGCTTTGATTACAAAGGAGAACCTAACCCTTTGAAATACCCTGCTGTAGATTCAGAATTCGGTATTCTAGACTACTGTGGCTTTGAGAAAGATGAAGCTTATTATCTGAAATCTTGGTGGACAGATGAAACCGTTCTACATATTCTTCCTCACTGGAATTTGAAAGGACACGAGGGCGAAGAGGTAGATGTGTGGGCTTACAGCAACTGTGATGAGGTAGAGCTTATCGTCAACGGTAAGAAACTTGGAAAGAAAGCCATGCCAAAGAACGGACATCTTAGCTGGAAAGCCATTTATAAACCTGGAACTGTGAAAGCTATTGGATACAAGAATAAGAAAAAAGTGAAAGAAGTAGTCCTTACTACCAACTACACTCCTACTCAGGTTGTTCTGGAGGCTCATAAAACTATCTTGAAAGCGGATAATCAGGATGTGGCAGTCATCGCCATCAAACTGCAAGACAAAAAGGGTAACACCATCCCTACTGCTTGCCAAAACATTCAGATTAAAGTAAGTGGAAAGGCACGTATCTTAGGTGTAGGCAATGGTGACCCTGCTTATAAAGAACAGCAAAATCCAAACAACTTGAACTGCAAAAGCTACACTGTCCCCAGTTTTAACGGCTTGGCACAAGTTCTAGTTCAGAGTACTCACGAAGGTGGTGAAATTACCGTCACATGCAGCTCTGAGGGATTAAAAGAAGGAACCCTTTCTATCATAGCAAAATAATTACAATTTATGAAGAAGATACTATTACTTGCTACTTTACTGCCATTGGCAGTCTTTGCACAAAAAGATGTGACGAAAGAGAATTATGACCCTTTCTTCACCAAGGAAGAAGCTCCACATATTGAGAATGTCTTACCTGCCCCTCCTACACTGACCGACCCACGTTTTTTCGATGACTGGGCTCAATATCAGTGGGGAAAATCTATCCGTGACACGGAACGGGGAAAACTGGCAGTGGAAGATGCGGGCATCTATGCGGGCTACTTCATGAAGCGTTTCAGCCCTGCCATGGAAGGAACCCTCACTCCGGAAACACATCCAATTCTTTATCGTCTGCTCTCTAGAGCACATCGCACGGAACAACAGGCAGGAGCCAGTGCCAAAGCTTATTTCAAACGAGTACGGCCTTATCAGCAGTATAAGGAACCCAGTGGAGTTCCAAGCCATGAATCTCCCACAGATTTCACCAGCTATCCTTCAGGGCATACACATGCGTCTTGGCTAGTGGGTATGATCCTTACAGTCCTTGATCCTGCACACACGGAAGAAATCATGAAAGTGGCCTATGAACTTGGCCAAAGTCGTGTAATCGTAGGATTCCACTATCAAAGTGATGTGGATGCAGGCCGGGTGATTGGAAGTATTACCTTTGCTCGATTGTGTTCTGAACCTGAATTCCAAAGCTTGCTTAAAAAAGCTGTAAAGGAATACAAGAAGAATTTGAAAAAATAAAGTCTTTACCCATTATAAAAGAAATCCCGATGAACAACTGGTTTCAGCGGGATTTCTTATTTCAGAAGATCTGACGGATTTCATCCACTCCTTCTATGCTATAAAGCATTTCTTCCGTAGATAGCAAATCTTTGACACAAGTGACAAAGAACCTGATTTCTAAATCTACGATATCATCGGCTGTGGAAGTTGATAAGGAATCAATGGTCAGGTGAAGATTGTTCGTGATGTAATCTATCAAATCTATTAGCAAATGGTAACGATCTATAGCCTTGATATGTAAGGTTACAGGATAACTTCTTGTAGGATCGATTGGGAAATCCACATCTTCTATAGCATCACCATTTTTTGTAGCCAAACGGATAACCTCCTGACAATTCCTACGATGTATGTTTAATATACCATATTCATCTCTATAGCCAATGGTCTCTCCTCCAGGAAGAGGCTGACAGATAGGGCAACGCCTCACTCCTTTCCGCTGCTCTTCCTGCTTTAGCTTCATTAAGGCATTTTTCGCTTTATAAGTGCAACAATGATCTATCCAATCAGGCTTTGGAGAGTTTTTCACATCCACACCAATCTCCACACAGTCACCCTGACGAAGAACAGTCTTAATCGGACTTAGTTTCCCATTGATTCGGGCATACTTGGCATGAAGGCCTATTTTATTTCCCTGCTCAAAAGCGAAATCTATGGCTGTGGCTCCATTAGGGAGAGAAATGGAAAGTCCTCTTGGAGTGAAAACCAAAATATTATCATAGTACAGCGATGTCTTGACACTCTCTATGAAATTTTCATTTGCATTCTGAAAAGCTATATCCTTTAAAACCTTCTTGAAACGGGTAATCCAGGTCGCTACATTATTCTCAGTACGAGACGCTAAGCATCCTAACCTAGAACTTTCTACCATCCTGCGAGAACTAATCTGCACATCTTCCCAAATACCAGCCTCCGATAAAAGCATCACTCGTATACACTGATAGGTGTTTTCCTGAGCAAAGTCAATCTGATTCGTAAAATACTGAGGTTTCTCCTTGTATCGGTCGGTCAACATAGAATAGATGAGCAAGCACGTCTGCTTGTCTGTCAAATCATCTTTCGGATTAGAGAATGTAACGCGGACATAATATTTGTTCTGAACATGCTTAAAGTCGCAGTCGGCTGTTTTCATCTTCCGGTAGATGCTGTACGGAGCACGATAATAGACTTCTGCATTGGCATAGATTCCCTCAGAACGAAGCAGCTCCATAATCTCACCAATGAAATTACTTAGACGAGGCCCGTTCTCCTCTTTGTACTGTTCCAAAGCGTTGGCTATATCTGGATACTCAAAGGGACACCGAAACTTGAAGCTCAAGTTCTCCAGTTCAGTCTTGATGTCAAAAAGCCCTAGCCTATTAGCCAGTGGAGCATAGAAATAATCCGTTTCACCGGCTATCTTCATCTGCTTACGGGTACTCATGCTAGAGAGTGTGCGCATATTGTGAAGACGATCGGCTATCTTAATCATCAAGGCACGGATATCGTAATCCAGCGAATCCAGCAGTTTCTTGTAGTTGTCCACCTGCTCAGTCTCTTGATACTTCTCCTGTTTAACCTTGGTAACCGTGTCTACCAGAAAAGCTACATCATCACCGTATCTTTCTTGAATATCTTCCAAGGTGAAATCGGTGTCTTCAACCACATCATGAAGGAATGCCGCAATGACAGTATTGACATCCAACTTCATTTCACGGGCCACGATAGAAGCCACAGCTATGGGATGTAATATGTAAGGCTCTCCTGATTTACGTTTCTGGCTGGAATGAGCTTCTTTGGCAAACTCAAAAGCATTCTTCAACCGTTCCAGGTCTGCTGAAGATGCAGAATCAGCTACCGACTTAAATACTTCTTCTGCAGCTTCTTGAATCTGCTGCTCATAGATATCTTCCATAGTATTAGTATATTGCAAATTTTTGTAAAAATAGAGGATTTCTAATAAATACCCAAATAATCTGTTCAAAAATTTAGCTAATCCTCTGATTTTGGTAGGGTTCTCTTTCTTTTAGGGTTCTCCTGAGCTCCATATTTAAGTAAATTATTGGCTGCTACAATAATACTTGGCCCTTTGGCAGAGCATATAGATTTCACTCCATCTACCGCATCTTGTGTCTTTTTCAATGCATCTTCCACTGCTTCAAAACGTTCCGAAAAGATTTGTACCCTGTCTATTATTTGATTGGCTGTCTTCATTATTTCATGGAGGTTCTCTACCTGACGCACCTGGTTCCAAGACATCTCCAAAACGCGAAGCAAAGGGAACAGATTCTGGCTGCCTGTTATGACCACATGCTTCTCATAGGCCCATTTCCAGAGTGAAGGGTCGGAATGAAGGGCAAGCTGAAGAGCATTGTCGCTGAACATGTACATTATGACGAAATCCATATGACAATGTCCTTCAGGCAGGTACTTGCTATAATCTTTCTTAGAGAGTTCATTCACATGAGCTCTCACGGAATTTATATGCTTCTTTAGGGCTACTTCTTTCTGTTTTTCGCTCTCTGCATTGTAATATTCCTCAAAGGCTGTGAGTGATATCTTGGAATCGATGATTAAATCCCTGTTCTCAGGGAAATGAAGAATCACGTCAGGGATGAGTGCTTTGCTGTCTTCCTCGTTTTGAATCACATTTCCCTTTTCATCCTTCATTGCACGTTGTTCTTCAAACTGAATCCCTTGCTCCAATCCCATTCCTACCAAAAGCTGACGAAGGCGAAGTTCACCGAAGTTTCCCTGGGTCTTGTTCTCTCCTGTCAGTGCCAAAGCCAACTTATCAGCCGTTTCTCCTACCTGTCGGCTCTGCTCTATACTAGTCTTGATTGTTTCATCCAGTCGAACCATGGTTTCAGCATGTTCTTTGTCCGATTTCTCCACAGCTTCCTTCATCTGTTTGATGTGTTCATTCAGAGGATTGAGAATAGCAGAAAGTTGCTGCTGATTGGTATCAGACAACTGCTCCGAGCGTTCTTTCAATATTCTCTCCGAGGTGGTACTCAACTGCTCTTTCAGAAGTTGAATCTGCTGCTGTAGCTGCTTGTCAAATACCTCCTCCATCTGTTCCCTTTGTTCCTTGCTGGATTGCTGCAGCTGCTCCAGTTGCTCTCTATAAGATTGCGTGTTCTGCTCCAGCCTTTCTTTATAAGCCTTCTCTACCCGCTCCACCTGAAGAGCTGCATATTCCTTTTCTTTCTTCAGCACCTCAGTATCCGTCTGAAGGGCATACATCTGTCGTTCTGCATCATCCTTTCGTTGTTCCAACTCTTTTTTCTCCCTCTTCAGATTCAAAACTTGTCCTCTAAGAGCTAGAAAGGCTAGACCGCTACCTACCAGCAAACCCACAAGTATATATAAGGCTATTTCCATCTTATTTCCATTTTTCCGCAAAGATAAAAAATAATCCTTATCTTTGCAATAAATTCTATAGCATGCTAAAAATCTATTTCGCTCCGCTTCAGGGCTATACAGAAGATGTGTACAGAAGGCTTCACCACCAGATTATAGGGGGTGTAGATATGTATTTTACTCCTTTCATCCGACTGGAGCATGGAGAACTGCGTTCAAAAGACTTAAGGGATATCCGCCCTGAATTTAACACGGGGGTTCCGGTCATACCGCAAGCCATTGCCAAGGATGGAAAAGAACTAGAAACCTTGGTGGAGACTATATCCGGTTTTGGCTATCAGCACATTGATATCAACATGGGGTGTCCTTTCCCATTACAGGCTAAACATGGAAGAGGATGTGGTATCTTACCTTACCCAGAGAAAGTGGAGGAACTGATGCTTGTGGTTCAAAATCATCCAGAACTGACTTTCTCTGTGAAAATGAGGCTCGGATATGAAAGCTCTACCGACTGGAAAAAAGTGCTTCCCATTCTAAACCAGGCTCCGCTTACACATATTACTCTCCATCCCAGAGTGGGTTCACAACAGTATAAAGGAACCATAGATAAGAATGCCTTCCGTGAATTCAAAGAGCAGTGCACGCATCCTGTCATCTATAATGGAGATGTCCTTACCATAGAAGATATCCAAGCACTGGAAGCGGAATTCCCCGATTTGGAAGGTGTCATGATTGGCAGAGGATTGTTGGCCCGCCC
>Ga0326511_10001399_pt1 | contig 19956 bp, 48 predicted proteins | sample 0_2496_0518_D_FD_203701 | JGI IMG/M metagenome (GOLD analysis project Ga0326511, IMG submission 203701) | Bovine rumen microbial communities from UC Davis, California, United States - 0_2496_0518 | ecosystem: Host-associated > Mammals > Digestive system > Stomach > Rumen | place: USA... | reverse complement strand
AACATATAGATAGATAGTTAAGTATACTTAAGTTTATACATACTTAAAAATGTTTAGTAATTAAATATACTTAATAATTAAACAAATTTAATATTGTTAAGATTTCAGAACAAAAATCTGACTCCATTCCAGTGAAACGAAAATCTCAAAAAAGACCTTCCTAGAAACCCAGGGGGGCTTTAAAATTCGTACCAAAGATTTTTCCAGAAGAAAAAATTTTTTCAAAAAAAATTAAATTCACATCTAATAATTGCAAAATTTCAAAAAAGCTGTCTGCTAATACCCAGGGGGGTTTAAAATCCGTACCAATTTTTTTTTACGCATAAAAAAAGACGGTGGACCGGACCGCCTTTTTTAGAATTATGAAACTTTAGGGAAAAAATAAAAAATAATATTTATTCGTGTTCATGTTATTAATATACTATATGTAAATTAAAAATGCAATAGAAAAAGGGCTTATTGCTAAGCCCTCGAACAAAAATAAAGTTATTAATTCGTATGTGGGATAGAATCAATACATTTATTATATCATAAATTTAGAAAAGTGGCTATTAAAAAATAGCCACAATTCACGAAGAATGTCTTAACACCTTAAAGATTAATAGGCTTGAAAACCTTTAATGTGTTACGCATAATGCTTTTTAATTATATCATTCGTAAAAAATATTTGCAATAAAAAAGGCAAGATTTTTTCTTGCCTTATATCAAAAAGAGGTGAATTAAACAACAAAATTGTTTTATCCATGGGTATTATTTATTAAATATATTATACACTAAAAATAAAAAAGGGGGAATACAAAAAAGTATTCCCCAAGGTAAAAAACTATAACGCTTTGCTATAGCGTGTCGGTTAAGTGATGGTAAATTTAACTTAACCCTTCTACAAAAACAAGTATATTATATCAAAATTATCTGCTTATAGCAAGTTTTTATGTTTTTTGATCCAGCTTTCTATTAATTGATTAATAATCTTATTATTGCTTTCACCTAATTCATAATTAATCAGCGTAAATAAATCGTAATTATCAATATTTACATAAGCACTTATCATTTTATTTTTCTTTTTTCGTTTTGCCGATTTAAAACTACTGGCTACTGATTTTTGTTTTTTAATTGCATCACTATTAAGCATTTCATTTAAACTATGCTTTTCCATTATATACAGCCTCCTATTTCACTTTATGTATTATTACATCTGTTTGTCTTCCTGCACCTACAAAAACTGGTTCAATCCATCTGTTTTCAGGAATAGTTCTTCCTTTACCAGTCCATACGCGCTGCCAATGTGCACACCTAAAATGCAATCTAGGGCTTTTTCTTTTACGTTCGATAATTTCTCCAGGTTCATTTTTAGGTTGATACTTTTCAATATTAGCTTTCTTCTTTTCTTCTTTAAGCTTTGTTCTAATCGTTCTTCCGTAGTGAACACCAACATCAAACATCTGAACTTCTTTAAACACGTTTTTAGGCTCACCTACGGGTTTTCTATACGTGTGCTTAGTCTTTTCTGCTTCTTTTAAATCTGGCTCTTTAGACGTGATATAAAGTATTAATTGCAATACCATTTTACATATTTGAGTAGTTGTTAAGTCGTTTTCAAGTTCTATAACGCTTTTAGTTACTCTCCCTGTTTCTGCATCAATATTCATAATATCTTTTTCTTTATTTTCTTCTTCTGAAAGTATATCTTTCAATTCGTTTAGTTTTAGTTCTCCATTTTCATTAGGTTTTATATGTAAGTAATGAGAAAACCACGCATCCTGCTTAGCCATACAGTAAACACTTATATATATGTCATGTTCCAGGTTATTGATTTGCACAAAAGCACCATTAAAAGTATTATTGTAGTCTTCTAAATCTAAATAAAAGTTATAACATGGTAAATGCTCTATATCACTTTTTGTTATTCTTATATTTTCAGTTTTTATAAGTGCATCTAAAAAAGTATTATCTGGTTTAAAAACTTGCTTGTTTTCAGACCACTTTTCTATTATCAATGGATAGCAAAAAATGTCTTTAATATCTGCTGTATTGATATTATCATTTGATGATTTATACATTTCAAAAAATAATTTTTTAACCATATCTGTTATATACTCTTTAGGTTCTTCAATGCCTATCTTTAAAAAATCTAATACATATTCATCCCTATCACCAGGAATCCCTTTAAAATGTATTTTAGCTAATTCCTGCTTAATGTTTTTCCAGTGCCATAAATAACTAGCTTCATCAAAACTATCTATCAATGCTAAAGGAAAATAATGATTTACGTGTTTTGCCATGTTTTCTACCTCTTTTCTACTTTATCTTATATAAAAATTTATATAAAACCTTATATAAGTTTTGCTATATCAAAATAGCTTTGCGATACTTCACATTTTGGTGAGTGATAGCACACTGGTGTGCCTTCATCAATTCCCCTAGCTGTAATTGTTGCTTCTTTTACAACTCCTAAGAATCCGCACTCACTAGAAATTAAAAAGCTTAACACCTGCTTATGTTCGTTGCTTAACATCCTAAATTTAGTTGCTATAACACCTGCGATTTTTAAGTTTGGGTTTAAATCATCGTCTTCTTGAATCTGTCTAATTGTGCTTATAAGGGCTTTATATCCTTTATAGCTTAAACCTTCTGTCTGACATGGAATTATTACCGAATCAGCTGCAATTAAACCATTCATAGTTAAAATGCTTAGAGAAGGCGGGCAATCAATAAACACATAATCAAAATAGCCTTCCAATTTCTTTAAAACCTTCTTAAGTTTTCTTTCCCTGGCTGATTTCATAATCAGCTGCAATTCTGTATTTGCTAGTCCTATATCACTAGGCATAATAAATAAGTTTAGGTTATCATCCATATGATCTAATTTATAAACGCACTCTGTTGGATTTAGCCCTTCTATAGCACCTGAAACGTCTTTTCCTTCATACTCATATTTCATATGGCTAATAAAAGTTAAGTCGCCCTGGGGATCTAAATCAATCATTAATACTCTATAGCCTTGACTAGCTTTAATATAAGCTAAATTATAAGTTGTTGTAGTCTTAGCTACTCCACCCTTTTGATTTACCACTGCATAAGTTATCATAATTTTCCTCCTGAAATAAAAAAAGAGTAACCAGAAATAAATAAACTTTCTGGCTACTCTATATATAATATGTTTATGTTAGCTTTTTTAAAGAGGACTAAGCGCTGCCTGCTCAATCCTCAATGATAGTAACATGTTAAAATAATTAATATGTTGTACCCAGAATTATATACTAGTTTATTTAAAAAATCAAGATTGTTTTTGCTGCTTACGTTTTTCATACTCTGCTAAAATTAGTTCTTTAACTACTACCGTATTTATTCCCAGTTCTTTCATTTCATAAAAAAGTTCTTCATCAAAATGTGCTGTGAATCCCTTTTTAGTCGCTAAATACTTTTTCGTAGCTTTTCTGTAAGCTGGTAAGTATTTCTTTTTTATCATAGCTTTTTACCTCACTTTTATATAAATTCTTATATAAAAAGTTATATAACTTTTTATGATGTTATTATAAATCATTTTTATATAAAAATCAAGCTTTTTTACTCTCGTTTTATCTACAAAAAAGGCGATAGGTTCTACCCTATCGCCTTGTTTATTATTCTTCTTCTGGTGGCAAAATTGCTATTGTCAATCGTGATTTACAAGTATTAAACGTAAATTTACATATTCCTTCTCTTTTTATTCTCAATTCAGAATATATTGCGTAAACTTCCCAATCAAGATAGCGTTTTCTTTTTATGCTTTTTAAGCCCTCAAAAAGCAATCTTTCTGATGTATAATTTATACATCTTAAGTCTTCGTCACATAAAACTGGTAAGATTTGTTTAAGCTTTATTCGTTTAGGTTTTTCCAGTTCATCCAAATTAATTACCCCCATTCGTTTGTATGATATTATATAATCTGTTTATTTCTGCATCTTTTTCTTTAAGCTCTTTTAGATATTTTTCCATGTTTTTATTAATCCTATTTTCAAGATCAATACAACGCTGCTTAAGTGAATTATATTCCTGCTTAGTTTTTTCTAATTCTCTTTTTAAGTTGTCATAGTCTTGTATTTTCTTGTCTGCAATAGCAATTTTGTTTTTCATGTCTGTAGATTGTTTGTCTAATTTATTTACAAAATCTGAAAAATTCCCCATTAAATTCATTTCATTTTCTTTCAAGTCCACATAATTAATTAGTGAATCTGGTAGTTCCTTAATAATTCCTACCTTAGAATCACATTTTTGACAATAAATAAAAACTTCTTCCTTATCCTGGCTATTCGGTGTTTCATATACATTTATAGGATACCCCTGTTTGTCACATAAACGTTTCCCGCATCTGGTACACTTATAGCCATTATTAAAAATAGATTTTTTCCATATTACACCCATCATAGAAAATCCCCTCCATTTTTATATAATTTATTATATAACTTTTTATATAATTTATTATTTACCACTTGATCCGAAACCATTATTTCCCCTATCAGTAGTAGTATTGAATTTTTCTACTTTTTCAAGCTCTACCTCTGGTATTGGAATGATTACAATCTGGCTAATTTTATCACCGATTTTAAATTCATAAGTCTTATCACTATGGTTATATATTTTAACAGTTATAGATCCTTGATACCCTGCATCAATTAATCCTGTGCTTAATAATCCGTGTTTAACATTTAAGCCTGATTTTGAGATTAAAACGCCTGCATAATGTTCAGGAATCTCTAAGCAAATTCCCGTATCAACTACAAAAGACTTTCCAGGTTCAATACTAAAACCTATAGGTGTTCTTAAATCAAACCCCGCATCCTCTTTATGTGCTTTTTCTGGCATAAATGCCCCATCTTTTAAAACTACCTTAATTTCCATCCGTTCTCCTCACTTCTTATCAATGAAATAATTAATAATATCAATTACAATAATCAAAAATAGTCCTATTAAAACTGAAATCACAGCTTGTTTTTCTGTCATTTCCACTACGATAAAACTATTAATCATATTTACCCCTTTTTAAGCAAATAATTCACATATTCAAAGAAAATCTTTATGTTTATAAAGGAATATGTAATTCCTAGGCAATAACCAACTATATTACAATTAAGTCTAAAAGATATTACTCCTAATAATAACAATAATAGGCTTATATAGGCCCATTTCTTCCACTTATTCATAATTTATTAATCCTTCATTATTTCCCCGTTAGAATCGTATCTGACGGTTATACTGTGGCTGCCGTATATTAGATAATGCACGCCTGTTTTTTCATCTTTGTAATCTCTAACAAAGGGCCTATCTAAAAAACAACCTGACAATGTTAAAGTTCCGATAGAAGCTGCTAAAAACACAGCTAAAATTTTCTTAGTTTTCTTCATTAATTTCTACTCCATTTTTATAAGTTTTCCCGTCATTATATAAAATATAAGTGTTATTCTTCTTCCATTCATTATAAGCTGCTTCATCCATGAAATATATTCGTTGCATATTATCTAGCGTAATTCTTGATTTGCTATCTACTAGAATGGTTTTTGCGTCTAGTTTGTTTAAAATTTCTCCCCTTTTTGCTCTTTTGTCTTGTCTGTCTGTATAGACCACTACAACATCATGTTTCATAAAACTACCCCCTTTTTATTTTATATTTTTTGAAACCCCAGTATATTCCCAAAATTAAACACTGCTAATGTTTTCGTAGAGTACTTATCTATTTTTTCATAAAACTCCACAGCATTTTCATACAATTCAAACCCATCTGCAAGAATTGTAAGCTTATCTCCATTTCTATTTATAAAAACCTCATACTTTTTTTGCATCTTATTTAAACTTCTTCTCATTCTCCTTTATTAATTTTTTGATAATTTTATCTGCTTCTTTTTCGTCTAATGCTGATAAATCAAACGATTGATCTATTGAAGTGGGAGAATATTTTTTAATATCACTTTCATTATTTATTCGTTTTACTGTATCTAATAGGTTACTTGCTCTTTTTTTGTCGTCTGGTAGCAACATAATCATAAGAGCAACTCTATCAATTTCGCTTAAAGTTCCATTTTTATTCAAAGAATCAAGAACACCCATTAATTCCTTAATTATAATTTCAGTATCACCTGCAATCATGCCTATACCTTTTTTAAAATCTGCTTTAATCATTTTCGTTTCCTTCCTCTCCAGGGCAATTTACTAAATTAAGCCATGTTTCTAATCTATTTTCTGCAATGTCCGTGTAAATCTCGTCTGCATTTACTTTTAAGTTTATATTATTAAGTGCCGTTTCGTAAAGCAATTTGTATAAGCATTTATACACGTCTGCAATATCAACTAATCTATGATCCATTTCTATCCCCTCTACCATCTTTAAATTTCTGTGTCAAAATCAAGCAATCTCTCTGTAACATAATTCTTAATGTCATCTTTAGCTTCCTTATCTAAGTGATAAGGTTCTAAAGCCTCACTAATTATAGTTCTGTAATGCAGTTTTAATACTGATATAGCAAATGATTGTCTTTTATAATACGATTTATTGATTGCGTATCTTAATTCATCTCTTAACATATAATTCCCCTTTTATTTTAAACCTCTACTAAGCAAATAATGTCTTACTTTTGTGTCGGATATTCCATACTCAAAAGCTATTGCAACTTTAGGAGCACCGTTTTTGTATTCTTCAACAATACTGTCTAAAACTTCTTGTGGCCATTTAGCAATAATTTTGTTATATTTTTCTTTGCCATTCACCTTTTTTATATACTCTTTTCCCTTAAAATACTTAACATCTCCTATTTTTGCTTGTGCTTTTACTAGCCTTCCCAAATTACTTTTACTTATATTTTTTATAGGTGTCTGTTTTTCTTCTTTAACTATAGGTGTTTGTTCTTCTTTAACTATTGGTATTTGCTTTTTTTCTCTAGCTATATTTTCATTTTCGTATTTTTTATCAAAATTTTCTTCAAATATTATTTTATCAAAACCTAAATATTTTCCTACTGCTTTTTGCACTTCTGTTACACTTCTCTTGTCTAACATCCCTATATATCTGTAAGCTTTCCTGGCATTAATCGTCTGAATCATGTTCGGAATAAAATGGCCCACTGTTGTTACACCATCTAAATTTGTTAATTCTAGTTCAACTGTAGTTAAAATCTTGTTTTCAGAATTCAATTTAGACGTAGATGGAATAATAGTTATTGTATTTTCTTTATTCACTCCTAATATCAATGATATATGTTCGCCACTGAATACCCTATCTCCTTTATTTATATCAGTTCTAACAGCCCATATTTGCCCTCTAACAAACTTATTTACCATATAATTAATTCTCCTTCTTTTCACGTTCTTCGTACTTATATGCAAAATCTTTTAATAACTTTGCTATATCACATATAACTGCTGGTTTTATTGAAATGTCGTGTTTAATCCCACTTCTTAAATATTCATGTATAACATTATATATTGCATTGTCTTCTTGTTTCATCATTCTTTCTTACTTTCTTTATAACGAAAATCACAACTCCTATGTTCGCACTCCAGAGGACAAAAGAAACACAATGAACCCTTAGATATTGCATAACATCTATTCTTTAATGCTTTGTTTTCTTTCTCTATTTCATCTGCCTTACATATCAGGTCAAAATCGCCCTCTATTTCTCCGTGTATATCAACTATCCATTTGCTCATTATTTTTCCCTTCTTTACTTGCTAATTCCTGCATACTATCTGCAATTATTGATAGTGACTTATCTATATCAATTAAAACTGCACCTATTATTTGTAAATCGTTTTTCATTTCACCTTTAAGAATAAGGTTATTAATTTCATTCAATAACATATTAGTTTCTTCTTGTTTAGTCATTATCTCCCTCACTTTCTGCAATCAGCTTGTCTAACCTCTGAATAATTGCAACGCTATTCATGTTCATAACTTCGTTTCTAAACGCTTTAAGCCTATCAATCGTAATAGAAGGTTGCATACCTCTACGCAATATCTTTTCTAGTTCTTTTTTGTCTATTTTCTTTTCTACGATTGTTTCGCAAAATGGTGATATTGCTTTGTAAATAAATTTATCCTCAGCTTCTTGCAGCTGTTGTTCAAACTTATACATAACATCGAAATTTTCATTAATGTTCATCCTTACACCTCTTTTCTATTTTTATAAATGAAATAACTTCATGCACATTGCAAGTAGTAAATTAACCAAAGCTGTCATAAGCGTAAACACATAAAATATAATAATTTTTTCTTTATCAGCTTTATCTCCAATTACTCGCCAAAAAACTTTCCAGGCAAAAATAAGCCATAGTGTATATATCAAAAGTATTAATACATCAATCCATTTCATTACTTGCTATCCTTTTTCTTTAATTCTTTTATAATTTCATCTAAAAGTCTGTTGGTGTTATTTATAGAGTTATTAATACAAGTTAAATTAATACTTGACGCTATACTCATAGTTGCTAACACTATAATTATTAATAAAGTTTTCATTTATTTCTCCTTTTCTGCCTCTTTCATAACAATATATCTCAATCCTTCTTCATAACCCATATCTTTTATTTCATCCTGGTAATGTTCATATTCGTCTGGAATATTATCATAACCAAAATCACACTCCACCGCCCATTGAATAATTAGATCCAATGCTTTGCTTAAATGTTCTTCTCTAGTCATTTTCTTTTTTCTACCCCCTGTATCTTGCTGCTACAATTAGGACAGTAGTTTATTTTAAACCCTAGTTCTGCATATTCTCCGCTTGATGTATCTGCGAATAAAATTCCATCTTCTATATGTGCAATACCAGTATCTTCACCGAACCCTAATAGAAAATTCAAGTTATTTTTCATAGTAAGAATACCTTTTCCTTTATATTCCGCTTCAAAAGCTTTCTTTCCCTCACAATAATCACACATTATCTTCTCCCTCACTTTCTTTTCCTCTTTCTTTAGGCTGATAACACTCTTTAATGTCTTCGTCTAATATTGCGTGTATGCAACCCCTCATTTTGCAGATTGTTCCGCTATCACTTGAATTAACGCAATCGCCGCAATCTTTAAAATCATCATTGGTTTCGACTATTATTGTTTTCTCCATCTTTTTTATTCCTCACTTTCTGCCTTTTCTCTAACATTCTCTAAGCTAGACCAACCGACTATATTTTCTGATTTTCTCCCCAACTTTCTCAAATCATGTTTTATACTTCTAAAGGCTGTATTTACGTTACTACAGCTATAGCCTACCTCTAATAGCCATTTTTCTTCAAAATTTATCGTGGCTATTACTTTGTCAATATCAGGTACTTGCTCTAGGGCTTTGATGATTTCTTCTGTATATTCAGTATTCCCGTATGCTTCTTCTATTGCTTCTATTGCTTCTTCTCTAGTCATGTTTCTCCCTCACTCTCTCCAAACAGGATACCAATATCCTTTACTGTCTTTAATCCAATATCCTGTGCTATATGTATTTGTTAATGAGTCATATACTTTCTTTCCTGTATATATCATTTGTTTTCTCCTATATTTCTTTGAATTACTCCAATACAATAATCAACCGCATCTGCTAAATCGTGCCTATTTACATACTCAAAAGATGTGCTATATCTTTCCATTTCCTTAATAGCCTTATCAATCTTCTCTTGCTCTACTACATCTGCGGTAGGTTGCTCTCTAACAATATTTCTATCTCGTAGCAACAACTGATATTCTCTGCCGCTTTCCGCATGATGACTAGCACTCTCACCTAGTTCATCAAGTAGTTTTACTCTGTCTATATATTCTGCCATTTACTCTCCCCTTTCTGCATCTGCACAATAAAAATCATCTTCTCTCGGGCTACTCCATTTAATCATATGCCCACAGTCGCAAAATTTATCCTCAGGGTCTCTGTACTTACAATCCTTACAAGTAACGATTTCGACTAGAGGACAATCAACATCTCTTATCTGTTCTGTAGTGGCTTCCCACTTACTTAATAATTTACAATAATCGTCATAATAAGGACATTCATAACAACAACTAGGCATTTCTTCCATTCCTTTAATTGCTATCATTCTTCTAAAACCTCCACCTTTTTTACATGACTAACCAGGAAATCATAATTGCGAATAGTAAAATACTTAGGTCGTCTGTAGTTATATTTTTCACTAAATTCTTTTGTATATCCTAGTTCACCTACAATTTCCTTGCCATTACATTTAAACGTTACCTTTACCCTTTTACCTACTAACTTCATTAAATCTTCTTTTTTCACTCATTAACCCCCCCTCCACTCTTATATAAATTTTTATATAAAATCTTATATAATACTAAGGCTTAGAAACAGCTAATTTAAACGCGTATAAATATAAATCTAGTATTCCAGTTTGATATACTCCATAATCAGGGTAATAATCACTAATATATTTCCTAATTACATCATAGCCGTGTTTATCTAAACCTGTTCTTGAATCATAAAATTCTAAAACATCGTCTATATAGTCTTGAATTGCATATTCTTTATCTTCATAATCCCATCCATAATCTTTTAAAATCTCTGATAAAATACCATATTCTTGAATATCTTGTTTAATTTCTTCTTCTGCTAAACTATAATCGTACTCATATATATTTCTATTATTACACTGTATTTTTTTAGCAAAATAACTAGGATCATTTGCAAAATATTTTTTAAACCCTTCAAAAGTCATGTTATTACAATTACAAGCTATAAGCTCACCTAAATCACCTGAAATATGTAATCTATAATAGTCTTCTTCAAACAAAAAACGTATTCTATAATGGCTACTTCCAGGTTTTGCAAAATCAAGAATTTTAATGTTCCCATAATCTGTAAATTTTGCTATATGTTCCGTAAAATGTTTACTTTGTTCTACTTCGTTAAAATCATTCCTCATCGTTTTCTTCCTTTTGTGCTGCTATTATTCTTTCCCATTCTTTCTCGTAGCAATTGCTGCACACCCATAAGCCCCATATGCCTGATGCTGTAAACCATTCTTTAGACGTATAGGCATCACCAAACTTTAATTTTTTCTCACAAGAAGCACAAATAATCTCTTTTTCCATATCATCTGTTACAAAAACATAATGTCCTAAATCCTTAACTATGTATTCATAATTGTGTTTATCTGTATAATGTCTAACTAACACGGCCACTTGCTCCTTACTTATTTTTCATGAACTTATCATAATCTCGTCTTATTAATTCTGCTTGTGTAAATATTCTTGCTATTTCTTCATCTGTTTTTCCTTCGATAATTGAATGAATAAATGTACCTAAGATATAATTAATGCCTTCGTCTTCATCACCTAATTCTTTTTCAATGGTATCACGAACAGCTTTTATCGCACATGAAAACATCATAACTATATCTGCTGCTGTTAAATCACCATTAAGCTCTATACTGTTTCTTTTTAATATAATCTCTTTATCTTCCATTTTTTACCCACTCCTTAATTACTTCTATTACTTCTTCGGCAGTGCAATAGCCTACTGGTTCTTCGTCTTTTCCCATTATCCAATATTCTAGTAAACCTTGTCTTACTCCCATGCTGTTAAACTGACATATGATTGAAATTTCATAATCATTTTCAAAACGTATAACTATTTGATTTCTAAACAATTTCATTTCTTCGTTTAAAATTGGTTTGTATTCTTCTATAGCTTCTATCATATCGGGAAATAGTGGTTCATAATTATATTCAAAATGAATATTTTCTGATAAAAGCCATTTTTTTAAAATTTCCATTTGTTCCATAGTATTTACACTTCCATATTTAATATTTCATCACTTACATTTACGTCAAAGTCTATTTCTTCTTTCATTGCTTCGTAAATATCTTTCCAGGATAAGTCTTTTGACTCTAATTGTTCTGTATTATCTCTAAGTTTATTTACAAATCGAGCACAACGTTTACTTCCGAACCCAAATTCTTCCCTTAAGATAAGTACACTCATTAATGATAAAGTAGAAAATACGTTTTCTTTGATATATGCCTGGTAATCAATAACTTGTTGACGATCTACAGTAAAAGGTAATTTTGTATTACTACGAAAAGCTATTTCTTTTTTTAAAGCTTCAATCCCGTTTTTTTCTGCAAAATCACAAGCATATTGCATACCCTCAATTCTACTTAATGTTTCTTTGTTAATTTTTGCCATGTTTTAATTATTCTCCCTTTTTAAAAATAATTTTTTGACCGCATTTAGGACAAAATTTGTACCAGCTTTTAACCTCTTTACCACAATTAGGGCAATCATATTCTGATGAAAAAAGATAATTTCCATAAGAGTCTACTCCTTTATCATATGTGTACAACTCTGCTTCTTTATCCGTATATAGATCTATAAGATTAAATAATGTGTAGACCTCAGGCGGTATTATTCTGGTTATATTAGCCGTTTCTTCTTTAAGCCATTGTTTAGCTATTTCCAGGTCATTGTGATTAATTGTTGTTTGTTTCTTCATTTTTAGCCTTCCCTAAATCTAATGTTACGTTATGATTATTAATTCGCCTGTATCTCAGTTCTTTTTCTTGTTCTTCTATTTTTGACTGCATCTTTTTTGCCTTATCAGAAGCGTGATAGTAGCACAAGATATAGCCATATATGAAGCCCCAAAATAGGAACATCAATTTAACTAATGAATCCAGCAACACTTTTTTCTTCCCCTCCTATTTTATTTTGTATACTTTCTTTTAGGGCCATTCTTAAGCCCATAGGCAAAGCAATTTCCTTAACTTTACGTTCTATTCTTTGGTTATATAAATCTCTAAAATTAGAGCGTTCAGTTACTAAATTTTCTGACAAACATATCATCTGCCAACCGCCAATACCTCTTATAACTCCTGAAATAAACTCACCTAATTCATTATACGCGTCAGCTGGTGCTAATCTGCCATATTTATTCATGCACTTTAAGGTTTTATCCCATGCTTCGCCCCAGTCTAGCATTTCTAACTTATAAAGTTCTGCAACCCCGTTTCTTAAATCTGCGATTTTTGGTGGCCACTTTTCAGTTAAAATCCATTGCTGCGTTATAAGTGATAATGTTTTATAATCTAAATCCTTTAAAAATTGATACCACATATCAAGTTCTTGTGTAGTATTCAAGAAGTCTTGTTTTTGGTATGCACTTCTTAAGGCAAGTACTAACTGTTTAAATTCTTGCTTATCCATTCACACTACCCCCAGTCGCTCAACACGTCAGACTCATTGTCTTTAGTGCGATTTATGTAATTCCCATTAAGTATTTTTTCAATGTTATCAGGTCTAATGATCCAGTCAAAATTAGCCCTCCATGTTGTTCCCACTAATCTACCACATAAAAAATCACTTTTTTCTGCGTTTTCAAAAGCTTTTACTAAATCATAGCGATTATATCCACTTTTAATAGCTAAAATTACAGCTTCCTTTTTACTTCTTGTTAGCTTAATAACTGGTGAAAGACTAGTGCAAATGCTGTTATAATCTTGTACCACTTCTTTTATTTCAGAAGTATTTACTTTTGAAAAAGATATTTCTTCATTAGGTTCAATTCCGTTTAATGTTTCATATAAAACATTGTTTGTTATAACCAAAACACCATCTTTCACCCTTTTAATCATTCCTATTTCTTCCAAAGTTTTAACGTCTGTTTCTGACACGTCTAATTCGCTCAAATTGACGTTTTTAACATCTACATAGTAATTTGTATCTGCGTTTAATAAAAACTCGAAATAAAGCAATTTAGCACTATCGTTTATTTCACTATGTAGAATTTTATTTATCAATAATTTTCTTTCTAACATAAACATATACCTCTTTTAAAATTTCTTTTTATCTTTAGTATTTCCATACATTCTCTGTCTGTATTCTTCTAATTTCCTTATACCTTCCCGCTCAACAAAATTTATGCAGCTAACATCTGCAATTTGTTTTCCAGAACACTTAAGTACTCTTTCACATCTGGCGCACTCAAAATCATACTTGCCGCTACTCATGACGTGTTAACCTTCTAACAACTCTATTACTTTTCTTCCTGCTTCTTCTGGTGTGCAAAAAAGAAATGTTACTCCGTACTTCTCCTGCATCGTCAACATAGATTTTGCTAATTGTTCGCCGCTTACGGGCGGAATTTTAGAAATCTTATATGACAACATCTTTCCTTTTTGGTGTGCATTTCTTATTTGAAACCACCTTTTTCGTCTTTCGCTTGTGTAATTAAACAAATCTTGTAAATCAGCAATTCCTTCTCTATTCTCGACCAACGTGTAAAGCTTAATGTTATTGTTTTGTGCTAAAATGCACTCATCCCTAAATCTTGCATGACCTTTACCGCAAACATTATCAGATATTTCCGATATATCTTTCTTTGTATCTACAGTTACGTTATATGTACCTAAAAAATCCATTTTTTTAGCCTCAATGTTGCGTTTCATTTTGCGATTAATAACGTCTTGCGTTTTATCGTTATTAATTACATAATCACCCGTAGGCAATGGTACTCTTATAACTTCAATTCCCAGGGATTTCCAATAATCATTTTTAATAGTGTGCTTGCCTAGTTGTTGGCCCTTGTCTTCTAAAATAATCATAGGAATTGCCTCCATATTTAATTGTTTTTGTAAGGGCTACAATTACGGTAGCCCCATACCAGAAAAGTCGTGCTGCTGTGTGATATATTTTTTTGCTGCGACTATCTATAGTACTATTTCCATTCCCTTATCAGCTACATATATTTTAGTGGTTTCAGGAACTTCCTTAGCTACTATCTCTTTAAAAAGTTTCTCGTCTGAATTTTTATCAGACAAATGTAAAAGTACAACGTTTTTTAATTTTGAAGTTGCATTTTCTCTTAAGAAATCTGCTGTTGTGCCTATTTCCATATGACCTTGTAGTACATGAGTACTATTTTCATCATCACGATTAAGCAAATCTTTACTATAATTTGCCTCAATACATATATGTTTAAGCCCTAAATCTTTAAATGAATACTTAATAAATTCTGTATCTGTCGCAAATAGCATCTTACCTAATTTCTTGTGCCAAATTATATACCCATAACAAGTAACACTGTGTTTGCACTCAAAAGCATGAATTGTAAAATTGCCTAATCTAACAGCTTGCCCTAATTCAATAGGTTTTACGTTATATTCACACTCTAAATTTAGGTTTTTCATTGTATCACCTGGCATATATATAGGTATGCGCCTGCTAACATATTGCTTTATGCATCTGGCATGATCCGTATGTTCATGTGTAACAAGCATCCCATTTATACTAAGTGCGTTATAATCAGCATTAACAAGAGCTATCCTATAGTTTTTTCCAGCCTCAATAAATAATGAGTCTTCGCCATTAGTAAGTACATATCCATTTGCCTTAGAGCTTGAACTTAATACTTTTAATTTAAACATTATACTCTCACCTTCTGTACTTCTCTAAGTGCACCTAATCTACTAACATTTAGTCCTTTACAAACTAATGTAAAAAAGTCTTCTGTTACAGGTTTAAATCCATTTATACATTCTGATATTCTTTGTTCATCTACACCAATTAGTGCTGCAAATTCGACTTGCGTTAAACATCTGCGTATTAGCTTATCTTCTAACCACTTTGCAAATTTTCTGTTATCCATTACAAAAGGTTTACCATATAACATTTTAATCCCCACCCTTATATAAGTTTTTGTATAAATGTTTATATAAAATTTTATATAAACAAGTTATCTTTTCTGTTCGATAAACTTATATTTATCTTCAAGTGTTAATTCATTCCAGGGTGTAATGTTTTGTATGTTCATTTGACTAAATATAGCCATTAAAACCACTTGCACTATAGAATTTCCAGCTTCTTTATAAAGCTGTGTTGCACTATTCACTTTTTCTGTCTTGTGAAAATCTTCGTCAGAAAAACTCATTAAACGCCAACATTCTATAGGTGTTAATTTTCTAATTCTATATCTATTTTCTACTTTGCATACTCCACTTTCTCCCGCTGTTAAAGTTGGACTTATTTCTCCCATTTCAATAACCCTCCCTCGTCTAGTTTTACTTGATGGATAAAGGAAATCTGCCACCCCCCCTGTTTTACAAGGTTGTAGCCTAATTTTGTAGCAACTTTAATCTTAAAGATTTTATTCATAGCTTGTGATCTCCAATATATAATTATCTTTCTGCACTGTAGTAAGTGTATTGCATATATTATTTAAATTCGGTTCAAGTCTTGCTTTTTGTCCTCTATATGCTCTACCTCTTAATGCAACTACTAAGTATTTAGGTAAATTATAAGTAATGATATTCATATAATATTTATCTCCAATACTGGCACAAATTGTCGGACAAAGGCCCATAATCGAATAAACAATATTTGATTGATGTTTACCCCCCCAACTTTTTTAGGGATAAATCCTAATTCTATAATATTTTTCATTATCATTCCTTTAACACAATTAAGCCCATTCCACCATGACTTATGCAAGCTGTTATTGTAGGTGCTATCCCTATGTTGTAATAGAGATTGCCTGCGAAACTTGCACCATGTCCGTAAAAATTGCCTAAATTAATTATTTGTTTGTACCCCCCCCTAAATTCTAAGATTCTAGGAGGGTCTTTATACATGGTTGCTGTTAAGGTGGGAGCAATACCATGTAATGAATAAACAAAGTTTCTTTGATGTATTTTGTTGCTGCACATAGGCAAGATATTGCCTAATATAATCAGTTTATTTTCGTTCATATAAAACCCCTATATCACGGCTGTTTACTTCTATAATATATGGCATCATCCCCCCACCCATACCCATAGCTGCGGTAAGAGTAGGGCAAAGGCTGTATATATCAAACACACATCTTCTTTGCCTAGATTTATTTAAGCTGCCCAAAATAACTATATCTTTCAATAATTATCCAACTTTCCAGAAGAAACTAATTCTTCTATTAATTCATAGGCTTTTTGGGTTTTTATATAATATTTTTCATCTACTGTTCTTTCTAAATAATCAGCCATTATCTTTTTTAATGGTATTTCACTAGGAAATTTAAAACTATAATCTCCTAAAATAGATACCATAAAACATCTATCTCTACTTTGTGCAACATTAAAATTCTTTGCGTTTAAGTCTTGATAATAATTTGAATATCCTTTACTTTTTAGAAAGTCTATCCACATATTAAAATCTTTCATATTGTTTTTACCATGTACTTGTGTAACATTTTCCATTAGTAAAACTTGTGGTAGGTTTGTTGTTTCATTGAGTAGTCGTTCTACTTCCCATAATAGACCGCTTCGTGTACCACTACCTTTTGTCATTCCCTTTTTTAAGCCACTATTTGACAAATCCTGACACGGGAATGAGTAAGTAAGTAAGTAAGTAAATTGTTCTACATCTTCTATACCTAAGTCAACCCCTTTAATTTTGGTTATATCCATAGGTTTAAAGTCTGTTCCATGAATCGCGTTATAGCTTGCTATTGCAAACTTATCAAGTTCAACTACCCTATAATGTTCAAAATTAGCACCTAAATTTCTTAAGGCCATTGCTTGTGAACCAATTCCTGCAAACAATTCTATCAGCCTTATAGGTTTATTAATATGGATTTCTTCTTTAAAGCAATTATCAAAGGTTAATTGATCCATACATTATCCCCCTTATTTTATTTAACCCAGAGGATAGAAGTATTCTTCTAATTTAACTGTTTTTAATTTCTTAATGTCTTTAAACATTTCATAAATCTTTTGCGGATCACTACAAATAAAAGTGCGGCAAATTTTAGGTCTAACATCGTAAATCTGGCACTTAGTTATTTTGCCGGTAGTATCTAAAAACGGACAAGTTTTATCAATTACTGGGCCCGCCAAAGGAACAAATTGTTTTTTTATCTTAATATTATTTTTCTTGATATAGTTTTGTATCGTTGATATTTCATATTTAGATAAAACTAATTCATCTGTGCAACAACCACCACAACGACTACATTTGCCATTTTCAGTAAAATCCGTAACACCAGATTTTCTACATTTTAGATAGTCCTCATAACTTCCGCATATACAATTGTTCATTAAAATATTCCTTCTTTCATTACTTTTAAGTTGTTTCTTCTACAACTTCACCTGAAACACTTTCTACATCATCATCAAGTACAAACTTTTCTTTATTAGCTTCTGTTTGAATCTCATATTCAACATTAGCTGCTATAACGTCTGTATCCTCAATATCGTTAGATTGTTCAACAAAATCACTAACAGTAGGTTCACCATAAGTTCTTATGATGTACTTAAGGCAACGATTTTTAACCGTTTTCATACACATCTGATCCGTAAAATCTTTATGTGTACCACCAGAGCCGTAGCCTTTACTCCAGGCTTTTTTAATCATATCCATGTTCATCAATTCTGTATATTGGCTGCCATCTTGCATTGTAGCTACTGCATAAGCACCTATAATCTTGTTAGTATCAATGTTCATAAAATCTTGAACATGACTTTCTACAATGATTTTTCCGTTTTCAATCCTGTATTTAAAATCATCGCCCTGGTAAATACATAAAGCGTTAATTTCCTTAAGGCCGTAACGTCTTGCAATACAAGTATTGCCATATACTGACATTTGACATTGCAACTTTCCTTTATATGCAATTGGGTAACATTGCTTTTTTGCCATAGAAACGCCACTTGTTACCATATTCATTAAAGCTGATGCTATTGAACCTGGTGAACAAGATTTTAAGACTGGGTTTTTATTGCTATCTACTGTTTCCTTAAGAATAAGATAAGCTGCTGTTAATTCATTTGTTGGGTTATAATCTGATGGAAAAGTTAATCCGCACTTTTCTTTTTCTCTGATTTGTGCACTTAAGCCATCAATAAACTTATTATCAATAGCTAGTGACATATTATCTTGATTTACAATTTCTGTAGACATTATCAATAGTCCTCCCCTCTATCAATTCTCAATTCATCATCGGTAACTCTAAACATGATAAGTTGTGTATCACTCTTAATCCCATTTATAGAAAAGCTGTCTAGCTGTTCTGCGTTATCAATGATAATTGGTGCTTTTAAATCTAGTTTTTTCTGAAAAGCATTACATATATCAATTTCTGCAAGTATGCTCATTCCAGTATTAAGCTCATTTCCTAAAATCGAGCCGTTAACAGTCGGTATGCAAACATCACTAATTCCGCCATTAATCAAGTTTTCAAACATGATCCACTTAACAATACTAAAAGATGAATTAATTTTGTCTGTAACCTTCTTGATTTTGTCACGCTTAAAGTCTTCTGCAAGGTCGAGTATTCTCTGAATATCTGCACCTGTTTTTCTTGTGTCAATTAATTTCTGCTCATATTCTGCAATCATTTGTTTATTTTGGTTGTTATAAGCAACCTGTTTTAACTTAAACTTAACCTCATTAAGTTCATTTGTTAACGCGTCTATGTTGCGGTCATATTCGCTTAAATCAGGCTGTTTTTCAGATAAACTAGCAATTCTACTTTCAACAACGTTTTTTGCCTCTTTAAGCTTATTTAACGTGTTGTCATTATCTAATTTCTGATTAATAGTTCCTAACCCAGATAAATCATCTGTGATTTGCTTTACTACTTCTTCTTGCTTGTCTATCTCTGCTTTAACCCTTTTTGCCTTATCTATGAGTTTAGAATATTCGGTTTGATCTGCTAATATTCCCTCATAGATTATGTTCCCACGATTACTAAGTGTTGACATTTCTTTTTGCTTATTGTCTTCAAAAGATAATTTAGCTTTTACTAAATGTTCTTCATCAAGACTTTTGCCACAATAAGGGCAAACCGCAGCTTCACTGTTAAACGTAGTACTGCTAACTTCTTTATATTCAGTTTTAATTTTTTCTAGTTCTATTTTGTGCTCATTTATTCTTGCTTTAAGTGTATCATAAGTTTCTTTGCATTTCTCTTTTTCACGTAACAAATTATCCATAGTTATTTGTGCTGTGGTTAGTTGTTT
>Ga0326511_10001398_pt1 | contig 19961 bp, 18 predicted proteins | sample 0_2496_0518_D_FD_203701 | JGI IMG/M metagenome (GOLD analysis project Ga0326511, IMG submission 203701) | Bovine rumen microbial communities from UC Davis, California, United States - 0_2496_0518 | ecosystem: Host-associated > Mammals > Digestive system > Stomach > Rumen | place: USA... | reverse complement strand
TGCTCTTGTCTCCGCCCACTTTTTTGGCCACCGCATTCTGGAGGGGTCCGGTGCCAAAGAGGGTGGAAACGGTATATGGGGCATCGAGGTCAGGATAGGTGATGGCGGCCATAGGTTTGATGTGGCCCCGCTCGATGACGACCCCGCTCGCTGTTCGGGTGGAACCGGAAATCGTGTTGCCGTCACCGTCCACCAGGTAAATGACCACCTTGGGATAGGCGTGCGTGGTGCCCGGGCCCACAGGCAGAGGCACGTAGAACACCCTTTCCGTTTCCGCTCCGGCCGGGAATGTCTGGCCCAGCAGCCCATCTTCACTCTCATAGGCCTGCACATAGGGTTTATCCTCCGCAAAATAGCCTTCCCATCCCTGAACCGGCATTTGCTTGTTGATGGCATACCCCGGCGTCCGCACCATCAACTTGCAGGCCGAAACCGGAATGTTCGACAAGGTCACCTTCAACAGTCCGCCCAGATGCGTGAAGGAAAGGACTTCCCCTTCCCTCACCCGGGCGATCATCGGCGCCTCCACATTGCCTTCCGACCAAGAATAGTTATTCTTCAGATTCAGTGTCAATGTGTTGCCGTCCAACATACAGTTGGAGGCGGCCAGGGAAGGATAGATGGCGAAACCGCCCTCTCCAAACAGGACGGAAGATGTGGACTGGGAGGTCGGTGTAAAAGCCGCCTCACCCGCCGTATCTTCTCCCGCGTACCGGTAATCGATCGTGCTGCCGTCAACGGCAGCCACGCGGATCCGGTCCCCCGTCCGCCAGACATAGGTATCTCCGTCAAAGCCCGTCCTGGTATCCGCAGTGGAAAAGGCTGCATATAGGACAGGACCTTCCGGAGCAGGGACCATCTCCTTTTCCCGGGCACAGGCAGCCAGTAGAAAAAGTACAGAAAGGAAAACAACGCGTTTCATTCCCACTCGCCCTCCTCGTCAATGATGAACCCCTCCGGGCCATTTCCCGCAAGCGGGGACGTACAGAACCCTTCGTCGAAATGGACAGGGATAATCCTGAGCTCAGGTACTTGATAATAACTCTTCTTGTTCATATGCTGTTAAAAATTGAAATCCACGATGATCGGAAGATGGTCCGACGGATGGCAGAAGCCCTTGACCTTGTCATCCCGGACCGGATCCGTATAGCTGTCACGGACGATGCGGGCGTCCGTGATGGAAGAATAGAGATCCGGCGTGCAGAACACGTAGTCATAGCGGGTGTTCTCGATGGTGGACACGATGACCTCTTCCGGGTTCTTGCGCTTGATGATGTCCCAGTAAGGCGTATGCTCATGCATGTAGTCCTGGGCCTGGAACTTGGGGTCGTCTGCCGGCAGTCCGTACAAGGCGTTATCGGTCCGGGAGAGGGAATTGAAATCACCCATCATCAACCAATTCCCTTCCTGGGCGGAGCCGATGGTATGCTTGCAGACGTATTCCACTTCCATCTTGCGGTAGGCGTCTCCGCCGTGGGCCGCCTTGGAGGCCGCCTCGTCTTCTGCGCCGAACGCATACGGGTGAGGCCAGGTATGGAGCGCGACGAAGTTCAGCGTCTTTCCTTCCGCCTCCACCTGTGCCCAGAGAGCGCCGTGGGAGACGACGCTGTCCGGCTCGGCTCCGATAATCTGCGCCATCCCATGGATGGGCGTTCTGGAAGTGATGACCTGCGGATAATTGTCCCGCATACCGCCCACATAGACATAGGAATGGCCGTAACGGGCGGCCAGTTCCGGCCAATGCTCCACCAGGTATTTCTCCTCCAGGGGAAGTTTATCACGTGTTCCGGTATAATAGATGGACCGGGCTTCGCACCAGACGCACACGTCGGGGTGCTGTTCCTTGACCCATTTGACGAAGGCATCGTAATGGTCAACCTGTCCCGACCACATTCCATTCTGGATGTTCCAGAACAAGAGACGGAAAGGCTCCCCGGACGCAGTCCGGGGACCTTTCGGAGCGCAGGCCACCGCCAACAGGATGACCGGCAGCAGCAGATACTTTCTCATCGGATGGAGACTTTTCGGATCAGACAGTTCTGCGCATCGCAGATGTACAGGGTACTCTCGTCATAGACCAGGATACCGTCCACCTCGTTGAACTTCGCATTGAGCCCCTTGCCGTCGGCATAGCCCTTGGTTCCGCCGAGGATGGTCTCCACAGTGCCCTTGGAATAGTCCCCGTTGCCGTCAGGGACCAGTTTCCGGACGCAGTGGTAGGCGGCGTCGCCGACATACAGCGTCCCGTCGGGTGCGAAATCGAATCCCTGACAAGAACGGATGGTCGCCTTCAGGGGGTCGCCATCCCCGTCCTCGCGGGTATCGGATTTCTCTCCGGTGCCCATGATGACGGTCTGCGTGCCGTCCGCGGCGATGGAAATGAGTTTGTACCCATGCTGGACCGAGACAACCAGGTTCCCCTTGGGGTCGAAGCCGATGAAAGCCGGTCCCTCGTCGGGAATCTCCGCGAACACGGTCTTGTCCAGGGTGACCGGATTGAACTTGTACACGATCTTCGCATTGCGGCACGGCACATAGATGTTGCCGTCCTTGTCGATCGCCACGTTCATCGGATTGTTCAGCCCGGTAGCCATGACCTCGTTTTTCTTGTTCGTAGGATTGAAACGGTACAGTTTGCCTTTCGCCTTATCGTTGTACCAGTAGTTGCCGGCGGTGTCGAAGGCACCCTGCCAGACGGCGGCACCAGCTTCGTCGACGGAAGCCTCGGAAGTGACCGTCATGTCCTGGGCGATATGGCGGATCTTGTTGCCGCCACGGTCCGTGAACCAGAGCGTCCCGTCGGCCGCCTTGTTGATGCCGGTCGGCATATAGGTCGCCGCCCCGGTACCGACCCCGTCTATGCACTTGCGGACACCCTGCTGGCCCACGATTGTGGACACAAGATATTCGTGGTCAGGAACTTTCAGATAGTTGAACGGAAGGCCTTCGGCCGAACCGGCCGGCGATTCAACCGCAATGGGATAGGTGCCGGGCTCATGTTCCGGAAGGATGATCAGCAGCCGGTCCTTGTAGGCCTCCAGCACGCGGGCGCGTTCGCCGCCCACCGTCACGATGTTTTCCAGCGGCTCGGCGGAGAAATTCCGGCCCAGGACGGTGACCAGGTCGCCCGGATAACCGTATTTGGGATCCACGGACACCAGGCGGACATCCGTCACGCGGGCCACGTAGGTGTCCTGCTGGCACCCTGTCAACAGGAGCAGCGGGACGAGGATATGGAATATCTTTTTCATACTAGTCAATTTCATACTAGTCAATCAGGATTTCACGAATCGTAAAATGGTTGTACTCAGTAACGATCAGGCGGTTGCCGGAGGGATCCATCCGGAGTTCGCCTGGCGATCCGAAGCGGGCCTCGGAACCCACACCGTCCGTCTTCCCGCTTGCACCGGAAGTGCCGGCGACGGTGCTGATCACCGCATCCTCATACCCCTTCTCGCCCCTGGCGATGAGTTTGATAACCTTGAAGGAATCGTCTGCCAAGTAGATGTTGCCCTCCTTGTCCAGGGTCAGAGCGAAAAGGTTGGAGCCGAACTTGGCCGTCAGCGGCTGGCCGGGTTCGCCCGGGTCGTCGGCCTTTCCGGCGCGGATACCGGCGATGACGAACTTCTCTCCGTCAGGCTTGACGCCGATGATCTGGCAGCCGTTGGTGGTCACGATGAGGTTCCCTTCCGGATCGAACTCCATGGCCAGCGGCCCGTCATCGAAGGTAACGAAAGGTTGCAGGGTGGAGAAATCGTCCCCGGTGGCTTTGAAGATGGCTTTGGAGCCGTCACGCACGAGTACGTAGGCATTGCCGGCCGCATCGAAGGCGACATCCATCGGGGATGTGCCAGTGAAGGAAGCGGTTACGACCTCCGCCGCATCGGTCTTGTAGTTGTAGCGGATGATCTTGTTGTTGCCCTTGCTGGCATAGTAGAACCAGTCTCCGTGGACGGAACCGCGCCAACCTGCGTTCGAGATGGACTTGGTTGCGGTGCTGGACGTGACGTTCCAGCTGCCCAGGTCCAGGAAGCGGACGCAGTTGTTGCCGTTGTCCAGGATGAGCAGGCGGCCGTCCGGCAGGAAGCCGACGCCGCGCGGCTGGCGGAACTTCGCCTCCGCCGGACCGCCGTCCACCAGCGTCGTGGCGTCGGCGGCACGTCCGGCCGAACCGGAGAGGGTCTTCACGGTATAAACCTTTTTCTTGGCCACATACAGGAAGGACGGGCCTTCGAAGGTCTTGTCCCCGACCGTCACTACGACCGGATACGCGCCCTTCGGATTCTCCGGGATACGGATGGTCAGTTCGGTGGAAGTCGCACCGATCACATCGGCCTTTGCACCGTTCAGGGTGACGGTGTTTTCCTCGGCAACCGGGCTGAAACACTGGCCGGCCAACACGACGACGTCGCCCGCAGAGCCGGAATTGGGCGTTACGGAGAACACCTCCAACTCGGGTTTCTTGTTGTAGGTGAACATCGGGCCGGTCACTGTCTCCCCGTCCACCGTCACGACGAACGGATACTGTCCCTCCGGATTGTCCGGGAGGATGACCAGGAGCCGGGAATCGTTGGCGGCGACGATTTCCGCCGTCAGGCCGTTGATGGTCACGCTGTTGCGTTCTTTCTTGTTGGAGAACAGGCGGCCGTTGATGGCGATCTGGTCCCCTTCGATACCCGAATTGGGACTGTAGGAGAAGATGGCCATCTTCTCTTCCTCGACGGGTTCAGCATAGCGGAAGCCCAACCCCTCCAGGAGCACGTCGCCGGTCTTCACGGAAACGGGCACTTCACCCAGTTCATGATCGGGCATGACGATATGGATGCGGTCGATGGTGACAGACTTGACCGTCGCCGCGACCCCGTCCACGGACACCGTCACCGGATCTTCGAAACCATAGCCGGAAATGACGGCCTCCGTACCGGGATAGCCCGCCTTAGGAAGCAGGGAAAGGACCTTGGGTGTCGGCTTTACGGGCTCCGATTCCCCCTTGGGCTGGCAGGCGGCGGACAGAAGGGCCGCCCCGGCCAGAAGGATATATGCAAGCGACTTTTTCATAGCTACGGTTCATTGACAGTTACCATCCAAGTGTTTACCACGGGACGTTGGGCCCCATCGGAAGCCCGGTTTCGGAGCTGGTAGATGTTCGCCGAAGGATGTCGGATCACCAGCTGCGCGCTGCCGCCGCCGTCCAGGTTGGAGGCCCAGCTGCAGCCCAAGCTCTTCATAATCTCACCCATCTCCCAGTACAGCATACCGTCGGACCAGAGAGGCTGGCGGCCATCCACAATCATAAAGAAGACGGTGTTCCCGTCGGTGGAATAGCCCACGACATTGCGGGGATGGCGGTTGGTGGAATAGCCGGAGAAATCTCCCGGGACCTCGCCGTTCTGCAGGACGATGACACCGCTTCCGGTGACATCGCGCAGGTCGGGAGCCAGGGTTCGGTAGGTGACCGTATCCCGGATGACGGGTTTCCCGTCGAAGTCCAGTCCGAAGAAGCTGATGGCCTGGTCCGTCAAGGTCGACGAATACACAAAGGTATCCTTGAGCACTCGCCCGTTCCGGTGAATCGGGCCGCGGACCTTATTGTTGGAGGTATCCCAGAAATCGGCGTTCACCACCGCGACGACCCGCTGGCCGGGCTTGTCCACGTACTCGATCATATCGGAAGGGGTTTGGCGGCTTCCGATGACATAGGAATCCAGGTCATAGGGCATCCCCACCTTCATCTTCAGGCCGGGCGTCGTCAGGTCGATCCGGAGGATGAACACGTGCTCCACCTTGGCCAGGGAGGTCTGCAGGTGGATGTCCGTCTCGTCCACGCCGGCGGCGATCAGGAAGGTGGTGTCGTTGTACACGTGGCCGACGGAAGCGGCCTCCGCCACCAGCTTGCCCAGTTCAGTCCTGGGGACATAGCTGGTATCCGGAATGTCCTCCGGTCCGGTCGGAAGCTTCTTGCACCCGCAGACCGCGGTCACCAGCATCAGTACGAATAAATATTTCTTCATAAGGCTGTCCTCCTATTCATCTTGGCCGGAAGCGACCCAAAGCGGGTGCTGCTTCAGCAGTTTGTTCAACGTGAGTTCGCGGGAAGGGATTGGCAGCACCGTGTACTTGTGGTCCACGCCCACCATCTGCTCATACTTGCCGGTCCGCACCAGGTCGAACCAGCGGAAGCCCTCTCCGAACAGTTCCAGGCGGCGCTCCTTCAGCACCGCATCCAGGAAAGCGTCCTCCGTGGAGGGAGCCACATCCCCGAGGCCGCGGAATCGGCGGAGCTCATTGAGCCGGTCGATGCCCCGGGCCAGGCCCTTACCTTCGGCACTGATCAGGTACATCTCCGCCAGGCGGGTAATGTAGATCGGATCGTGGCCCGCATCGCCCTTGCAGTACTTGTTTACGACATTGTTGCTGCCCTGGATGTCCACAGACACCGTCCGGCGCTTGTCAATGTGCTCGAACATATCCATCGCCTCCTGGGTGGGGCAGAACGTGTAGCTGCCGCCCACCGGAGACTCCTTGGTGTAGTAATACGAACCGATGTTGTAGCTCCCCTCCTCCAGCAGATTGGAGAAGGTGAAAATCTCCTCCCGGTTGGCATTGCCCCGAAAGATGTCCGAGAAGTCGGCGAGTGCGAAACGGCCGCAGGTGATAAGCTGCTCCGCGAGATCGGCCGCCTCTTCCTTTCGGCCCATCGCCAGGTAGGTCCGTGCGAGCAGCGCCTTCGCCGCATCCTTTGACACATAATTCTTCGTCTTGAAGTCCGGAGCCATCTTCATCGCGAGCTGGAACTCGGAGGCGACGAACTCCCAGGCCTGCGCCTCGGGCGTCTGTGCGATGTCCTCGGAGATGATATGGTCCACGATGGGGACGTCCCGCCAGCGGGCGACGATGTTGTAGTAGTACAGGCCGCGGAAGAAGTGGCCGACGCCCAGCATCTCGTCCTTCTTCACGGAATCCGGGAGCTTCTCCACAGACTGGATGAAGTTGTTGATCTGGTACATGCCGGCATAGAAGCCGTTCCAGGGGCCGCCCACGATGGAGAAATCCGGGCCGATTGCGCCCTGGACCACAAGGGCGGGCGTATTGGTGGAAGTGGCGCCCGGACGGATCAGGTCCCCGCCGATGATGTCGAACAGGGCCCAGCCGTTGAACGTCGGCTTGTACTGGGCGATGTTGTATACACCCGTCATCAGCATCTCCGCGTCATCCTCCGTCAGGTTGTCGCTGGCGACGGCGTTATGGGGATACTGGTTCAGATATTTGTCACAGGAGACCAGCGCAAGGGCGGCCGCTGCATACAGGATAATCTTTTTCATCTCGTTCAGAATTTGAGGTTGATACCGAAGGAGAAGGAACGCGGCTGGGGGATCCACATGCAGTCCAGGCCCATCTTGGTCGCGTTCAAGGAAGTGTTCACTTCCGGGTCGAGGAAGCGGAACGGGCTCATCAGCAAGACGTTGTCACCCTGGACATAGACGCGGAGCTTGTCCACGCCAATCCGGCGCGTAAGCGTTTTCGGAAGCGTGTAGCCCAGAGAGACATTCCGCAGACGCAGATAGGAGGCGTCGTGCAGGAAACGCGTGTTCTTGAACATCGTGGAGTTCCAGGTATAGCCATAGATGGCACGAGGCGTGGTGTTCGTCGTGCCAGGGCCGGTCCAACGGGCCAGGGCCTCCGACTCTTGCGCGGGCCAGTTGCCGTTTCCGAGCCGCAGGCCGCCTGTCCAGTACTCGTACAGCTTGGCGCCGTAGGAGAAAGTGAAGAACACGTTGAAATCGAAGCCCTTGTACGTGAATGAATTGTTCAAGCCGCCCGTGAGCTTCGGGTTCGGCGAACCAACGAACTGGCTGTCATAGGCGGAACTGATATCCCCGTCCGGCTCCCCGGCCGGACCGCCCACATCCTCGTAGATACAGTCGCCGGCGCGGACGCCGTAGTTTTCATACAGATAGGTCGGGACCTCCTCGTCGTTCTGGTAGATGCCCGTCATCTTGATCATATAGAAACTGCCGACTTCCTCCCCCACTTTCAGGGCGTGGTAGTCATCGGTCCGCAGGATCTCATCATCGCCGATGAGGGACGTGAGCCGGTTCCGTACGAAGGAGATGTTGAAGTCGCCCTTCCAGTGGAAATCGTGCTTGCCCAGGTTGCCGCCCACCGCAAACTCGAGACCCCGGTTCCGCATCGATCCGATGTTACAGGTATAGTTGGTAAAGCCCGTCGTGGCCGCCACCGGCTTGGAATAGAGCAGGTTGCGGGTATCCTTCAAGAAGGCGTCAGCCGTGAATGTGAGCGCTCCGTCGAAGAAGGAGAGGTCGGTACCCACGTCATACTGGTCAGCCTTCTCCCATTCGAGGTCCGGGTTGCCCTGGGTCATCACGGCCAAGCCGTTCTGGTTCATATAGTTGTAACCGCCGTTTGCCAGAGACTGGTATGCGTAGCTGCCGATGCCGCCCTGGTTGCCTGTGGCGCCATAGCTGGCGCGAATCTTCGCATTCGTGCGGTCCCATGTCCAGAAGGGCTCCTCCGAGAGGTTCCAGCCCAGAGAAACCGAAGGGAAGAAGCCGTACCGGTGCTCCGGCGCGAATTTCGACGAGCCGTCTGCGCGGGCATTGACCGTGACCAGATAACGGTTCTTCCAGTTCAGGGTCGTCCGGAACATGAAGGACTGAAGGCCCCAGGTGGACAGGCCGCTGGTCACGTCGGTGAATTCAGCCGCGACCGAGTTCACGTCGAAGGACTTGGACGGAAAACCCTGGCCCTTCTGGTAGGCCGTAGAGTTGTTGTCCAACTGGAAGGATTGGCCCAACATCGCATCCACGGTCAGACCGCCGAAGGCGTGCTTGTAGTCCAGGATGTTGTCCACCACGATGGACGTGAAGTTTTTCCGGGAGTCGATGAGCACGCCTACGGAATTGCCGTACATATGTTGCGCGGAATACTGGACATGGTCCTCCGCCGCCATAAAGTCACCGCCGAAGCTGGTCTTGAAGTGCAGGTCTTTGGTGAAGTTCAGGCGCAGGAAGGCCGTACCGTACATCCGGTAGCTCTTGTTGTACACGTTCTGCTCATTGATGGCCTGCACCAGGTTGTAGTGGAGCAGCTCCGCGTTGATGATGGTGTAGGAACCGTCCGGCTTGAAGGGAGTGTCCCAAGGCCGGTGCTCCAGGCCGTGGGTCAACATCGACGTGCCGATGCTGCCGTCCGGGACGCGGTTGGCGTTGGTATAGCTGAAATTGACCGTCGCGCCGACGGAAAGCCAGGAGCGCACGTCGGAATTCACATTGGCCTTCAAGGAATACTTCTCATACAGGCTGCCGATGCCCACGCCCTCGTTCTGCCGGGCGTTGGCGGAGACATAATAATTGCTGTTCTCGGAGCCGCCCGACACGGAGACGGAGGCGTTCCAGCTCTTGGCGACACGGAACACCATGTCCAGCCAACTGAACTGCGGCTTGCCGGGATATGGGTTTTCCAGGCGGGGAATGGAACTTCCTGTCTGCTGGTTGTAATTGTCAATGGCTTCGTTCTGCACCTCCAGGTACAGGTCGGCATCCGCCACCTTTAGCTTGGACAGGTTGGGCAGATAGCTCAGGCCGAAAGAAGCGTCGGCGGAAAGCTTCGGCGCACCCTTGGCCCCTTTCTTTGTCGTGATGATGATGACGCCGTTCGTTCCGCGGGACCCGTAAATGGCGGCGGAGGCTGCATCCTTGAGGACCTGGACGGACTCGATGTCGGACGGATTGATGTCCGACAGACCGGTGAGGGACTCGCCGCCCCAGGCGCCGGTGTCCCCGGAGGTATTGCTCATAGGAATGCCGTCAATCACGTACAGCGGCTCGTTTCCCGCCGTCAAGGAGCCGATACCGCGGATGCTCACGCGGCTCTTGCCGCCCGGAGTACCGGAAGCGGCCGTCACGTTGACGCCGGGGACCCGGCCCTGCAGCATCGCTTCCGGGCTGATGACCTGGCGTTCCCCTTCCTCGGCCGGCCGATAGGTGGCGATGGCCGACGTGATGTCACGGCGCTGCATGGATCCATAACCCACGACGACGGATTCCTCCAACAGGGTGATATCATCTGAAAGGGTGATTACAAGCCCTTCCGTCCGGGCGCCGAGGGGAAACCGTACATCCTTGTATCCCAGCATATTCACGACCAGGACATCGCCCTTCTCAGCGACGACGGAAAAGGTTCCGCCAAGGCCGCTGGTCGCCGCAGTCGGGGTTCCCTCGACCTGGATGACGGCTCCGATGACAGGGCCGTCCTTGTCCCGGACGACGCCCGAGTAGGTCACGGCCTTCACAGCCGCTTCCTTCCGCACGATCAGGATCATCTTGTCCTTGATCCGGGCTTCGCAGCCCGTCCCATCCAGCAGGAGGAGCAACGCCTGGGAGAGCTTCCTGCCGCTGGGGGTCCGGACCGTCTTCCTGACATCCAGCAGGCTCTCATTGTATGCGATGGAATAGCCGCTCTGCTGTTCCACGACGGCCAGCGCTTCGGAGAGGATCATCCTTTCCCGGGGGAACGTGATGACCGGCTCGTCCTGCGCAGACAATGCGGCCGGGGACAGCAGGCCTACCAGCATACACAGAAGAATGGTAGCTTGTTTCATGTTAATTTTGTTAGAATAGGTTAATGCAAGGGTCTGTCAAGGTCAGCGGATGCGGATTCCCTCATCAGTCCGCTCGTATTTCATACCGGGGATAACCGAGCAGATAGCGTCCAGCAGTTCGTCCACAGTCTCACCGTGCACGAAACGGGCTGTGATTTTCTCCCGGTCATACCGGGATGTTGTCAGATAGACGTGAACCCCGTAGCGACGTTGGATCACGCGGATGATCTCATAAATGGATTCCGAGCGAAAACACAGGTTTCCCCCTTCCCAGGACATTGCCTCGGCGGAGTTCACCTTCCCCCGGATGACGGAGCCCGTGGCCCGGTCAAACGCGAAAAACTGCTCCGGCTGCAGTTCGACCCGCCGCTCCGGGGACTGGTTCGGCCAGACCGCGATGGAACCCCGGTTCAGGGTCGCGGTAACCTGCGGGTCGTCGAAATAGGCCTTGACGTTGAAGCGGGTGCCGTGGACACGGACCGTCATATCGGATGTCCGGACCAGGAACGGCTCCGTCTCGCTGGCCGTCACGTCGAAGATGGCCTCACCGCTGAGGTACACGCTGCGCTCCGCCCCGAAACGGTCGGGGCAGATCAGGACGGATTCCGCATTGAGGACGACCTTCGAGCCGTCCGGAAGAAGGACCTCCCGGACTTCTCCCTGCGCCGTCGTATATTCCTGGAGGGCAGCAAGGACGGGTTCTGGCTGTTGGGTCTGGACATACCTGTAAGCGGAATAGGGAACGGCGAATAGGAACAAGGCCGCCGCGACTCCGACCAGCGCCGCTAGCCAACGTGCCTTCCGACGGCGACGCAGGGACAATGAAGCGGCCTCCAACCGGAGGGCATGGTCCATCACGGCCTGAAAGGCCTCTTCTATCTCAGTCTCGGAAACGGAGGAACCGTCCACGCGGTCCCAGCCGGGGAATTTATCTGTGGTCAGCATACACTATTGCGGTTAGTATACACTGTATAGACGCCGGAATGACCGGTCACACCCAAGCCGAATAATAAAAATCGCTCCTACAGGAAGAGCGACAGGCAAGAAGTAAGTTTCCGGAGCTCGCGAAGTGCGGCGTTCAGGTGGTTCTCCACCGTTTTCTTGGTAATGCCCAAGAGCTGGGCAATTTCGGCATTCGAGCGGCCTTCCACCCGGGACATCAGGAAGACCTGGCGCCGTTTCTCGGGCATCTTCTCCACCTGACGGGAGTACTGCCAACTCATTTCCCGGGCGAAGTAATCCTCGTCCAGCGGAGCGGTCTCCTCCTCATACCGGTCGGTCAGCGGAATCTTGACTTGATGGCGTCTCCCATAATCGATAGCGGCATTCCGGCACATCCGGTAAAGGTAGGGTCCAAAGGAGCGGATGTCACACAGGACGCTGCGCATCAGCCAGATCTTGACGAAAATGTTCTGTGAGAGGTCTTTCACATCATCCTCATTTTCGATGAAACCCGCGAGGAAGCATCTGACCTTGGGATAATAATAGCCGAAGAGCTCCCGGAAGGCGTTCTGGTCACCTTCCGAAATGCGTTGGAGCAGTATCGGTTCATCGGTCAGCATCTTCGCAAATGTAGCATAAAAACGGTCGCTCAGTTCCGCCCTTCCGGATGAAGACGCGAAAAAAGTCGACCACCCCCAAGATTTTCCCGATGAACAAATAAACAATCCGGCCGCACGTCCACTCCTTCGGGCAGACTTGCGGCCGGAAAACCGGTGCAGAGAAAGATGCCAACATACTCAAGGCCATGTTGGGAAGCGCCCTTGCGAAGCCCATCATAAACACATATCTCGTCGTTGATGACCATATTCTTTTCAGCGTCGGGCATCTGGAGTATCAGGGTGACGACAATGTCGTGTCCGTTGGCGCTTTCGGCCATATCTTTACCATATCAAGAGAAGAACTGAAGCGGAGGGCGGAGCAAAGCAAGGAATCGCAGGAATTCCTTGACCAGTTCAAGTAACAGTTCCATACATCAGCTGATGAAAAATACCGACCGCCGCGTGCTGGCCGTCAAGAAGGAGTTAGTGGATCCGGTGACCAAATTGACAAGATGAAAGCAAAAGTTTTCCCGTTTATGTCCGATTTCCGCACCGAGCAGGGCGTGGACTTCGATTTCCTCCTGGACGACAAAGAGGGTCTCCCTCCGGACTTGGATGATTCTCCAGGGATTTACATCATCGAAACGGTCGAGCGGTTCAAGTTTCCCTATCCGAAGGGACAGAGCAAGGTCATCTACATCGGGATGTCCGACAAACTCCGCACCCGCATCCTCGAGCATCGGCGGACCGTCCGGCAGCTCATAAAGACGAAGGGTCAATACGGGATGAAGAAGAATGAGCCCTGGGTCAGTTCCAAATACCAGTACATGTACAAGCATGGCGCCCATGTCTTTATTTACAAATGCCGCAGGAAACAGGATGCGAAGAACGAAGAGAGTTCCGCCCTGTGGTCGTTCTACATGACATACCGCGCGCTACCCGTTGGCAATGGCGCCAAGTCGTACAGGAGAGCCCGGGACGGGAAGCAGGCGAAATGAAGTGATATCAAACATACAGCGTCCTTGTGACGCAGGGCCCGTCTGCCCACGGTCGTCTCGAAAGGGACGGCCGTTTTTTCATAGACGACCGAAACAAAGAGGAGCATCATCACGACGGTCCTCCTTGTGCCATATCGATTACTTGATTATGTAGTACAACTCGCGTTTCTTCGTCGTCGGTGACGTGAGCTGCTTCTTCTCCACATCCAGGTACTTTTCGATGTCAACGGCCTTGGCGCGCTGGGGCAGTCCCAAAGTGTCGTAGATTTCTTGCATCCCCTCCTTGACTTCCTTCAGGGTGTATCTTCCGCCGCTGACGAACCGACTATGGCATGCGGTTATTATTTTCCCCGTACTGGACATCACTTGGTACGCCTGCTCGATGTCGGCCTCCTTATAGTTCAGTTTGTCGAGGATGTCTGGGCCAAGGGTGTCGAAGTAGTCATGGTACCGGAAGTCGATGAAGGTGTCCTGGTAGAGCAATTCCGACATGTCACTGTGGTCCTTGCGGAATTCGGCATAGGCCTTCATCCTGTCGCTGAAGCGTTCCGTCTTGAAGAAGTTCTGGCGGAAGGTGTCCAGTTCCGGTGAATCCGATGACGAGACGTGCGCAGTTGATGTCACCGAGATGGCGTCCGACGAGTCCAGGGTCGAGAGCAGGTAGATCGGATTGGAATAGACGAACGCGGCCAACTGATAATCCCGAATCTCTACGTTGCGGACAAGGTAGTTCAGTTTCGCCACGAAGCCGCCGTTCACCGTGTCATCCACAATATCAACATAGTCATCGTCATACTTCTTTTTTGGATCCCGTTTCCTGATTCCGTCGGCGAGCATCAGTTTCATCGTATCGTCGCAGGCATTGAACTTATCGATCCAAGCGATGGAATTGTCCTCCTTCTGCTGGATTCTGGCGGCGGCTTTCTCCATCGTTTCGACCTTGCTTTGAGGACGGTAGAACAGGATGGCGTCTTTCCAGAACGGGTTCCTATCCAGACGCTGACGGCCGAGAATCTGGGGAACGTCGATGATAATGTCGTGCGTATGCCAGTCAAGTACACCGTCACTGAAGATATAGGTCATTGCGCTGTTACTGTAGAAGTCGACACCCGAGAAACTAGCCCGCGTACAGAATGTGAAGGTGCGGTTGACTGGATTCTCCTCGTCGGTACATAGTTCGCCGACATGCACTCCCAACCTGGTCAATTCCGAAATCCTCTTGTTGCTGACGGAGCAGAGTACGTTCACATCGTTCGGGTCCAACTTGGCATCCTTGATTACCTGGAGTATCGTCGCAACCTCGTTCACGAAGAAAACGGCCTCGATGGATTTGACAGTGACGCCGCTTATTTTCTTCCGAGCGAAGTATTCATTCTGCTGGAACTCCTTAATCACCTTGACGCAAATACTACGTGCGGTTTCTCCTTTCTTATACGGAATCGACTGCAAACGCGAGACCTCCATTGCGCTCGGGTCCCAGATAAGGTCGTAGGTGTAGTCGACGTCAGCGAAGTCATCCATCTGCTCAATATACGGCTCGGGGATGGGCGTGGCGGACAGGTAGACGATTTTCTTGAGGCCGTGAAGGTTATGGAGGAATTCAATCTCGGTGGTGCCCTTGAACTTACTGTCGCTCATCAGTTCCTGGAATTCATCGACGAGAACGGTGAATTCCTGCAAGACACCCATATGGCTCAGCTGCTCCGCAACGTATTTATAGGAGTCAACCGTCACCAGCACAATCGGAGTAATCTTCTTCATGCCCGGAAATGGAAGCGGTCCCGTGCAGATAGTATAGTAAGTCCCCAGGTTCTTCTTCAGCGTATCAACTGTGCGCGAATCATCCTTCTGCCTGAACAGATGCGTGTTCGGAAACTGAAGGTGCTTGGAGTAAAGGAGGTTGACACGGGGCGAGACGAGAATCAATGGGAGGTCCGACTTAAGGAAAAGAGTCGTCCCACCACATCCCGTCTTGCGCTTGTTGATGATCACCTTGCTACCGGGAATTAGGTTCAGCAAGTCAGGCCATTCACTCAAGTAGCGGATGGAGATAGGTACAGGTATTTCGGTCTTCGTCATGGTTCTATCGATGCTTGACTTCTTCGGTAAAGGGTACGGTAGCTGCAACTTTTTTTGCCATTTTCGGGGGTGTTATCTTAAAGAAGTATCCCCTTTTCAATGCATTTTGCGTGCACACTAGCCACCCGGCGCATGAGGGGGGCCTCACCGTACCCTAAACCGCGAGAAGTCTGGTTATTGCTTCTTTCCTCCTATTCTGATTCTGGCATCCTCGTCATAGTTGCCTTTATTGTAGCCGTTGCTGAAGTTCTGTATGATTTCCGACTGAGGCATCTCGTTCCCGGGGGTACAGAACACCTCTGGTCCCGTGATGAGGTTGACGGTGAACTCGAGTCCGGTAATGTTGTCCACGCCCAGGATACGGCTTTCGATGCCCATCCAGTATGCGAGTTTCCGTCGAGCACCCTCATGGAAATACTCGGGGTGATACTTCTTGCACCTCGCCTTCAAGATGTTCAGAATGGATACGTCGCTGATGTCAACTGGGCAGGGCTTGGGTGCAGGCTTGACGGTCGGTGTCACCGTCCCGAGCTTGCCCATGAAGTTGGCTGTTGAGGCGGAGGATGAGAATCCCGTGTTCGCCTGCTGGATCTGCGTTACTGTCGGGACGTAGTGGTACGGCACTGGCGCTGGATTGATATAAGCGTCTGGGTCATACGGCAGGTAGTGAAGGCGGCGGAGGTCCGAGCATGACTTGTCGAGAGTGGCGTCCTTGTTTACGTCCTGGAAGGTGACCAGTAGTTGGGAATAGAGGTCGGCGTGCTGGGCGGGGTCGTTGTTGTCGTGCAGGACAATTGCCTTCAATCCGTTGCCGCTCGGCGTACGGAAGGCAGCTAAGACGAAAGGCGTGAGTTTCAACCGCCGCATGACGCCCTGCAATTTCTCCTCGGAGTGGAACTGGTCGAAGTCCATTGCCGTGACGTTGGAGTACTGGGTAAGACCCATGTTCGTAATCTCACGGAAGACCCCATTGACGGCGACGGCCGGAAGGAAGTCCATTTTCAACTCGTTCTGCTTCTCGTGAGTCGTCGCCTGCCGGATGACTTCCGTGTTGAGCTTGCCGCCGCGAAGGCCGGAATGATTGGGGAACTTCGTGTAGTCGGGGTTCATCACGATGTTCTTGATGACAGCATCGATAGGCATAACTTCCAGCGAATTGCCGGAGATCGTCTTGATGTACGGTGTGACCGTTACGTTCAGGTTCATAATAGTCGAACTAAGTTGTTGTAAATTAATTGTTTCATTGTTTTTTTATTTTGGTTAGACCGGCCAAACCGTAAACGGAAGGGCGCGACGCCGGTCTTACACCGCGCCCATCCCGGGTACTTTCAAGCTAGCGGACCCAATCTAGTCCTAGGATTCTTCGTTTTACCTTCGTGATGTCCTCCTCTGTAAAGTATGCTAGCGCCGCGTTAACATCCGCTATGGTGAACTTCAGGGCGGCGCCTGCAGCCAGAAGCTCTTGCGGAACCGTAGTGTACGTGTCGAGTATATTCTCGAGATATTGGATCTCGTCCTCGAAGTGAGGAAATAACAACGCCTTCGCCATGAGTGCGCGGAGAGCGGCGACACCTTTTTCGTAGTTGACGCCATCTGTTACATGAACGCCACGTAGTTCGGGATCATCTATTTCACGGTAATGACAATAGTCGTGTTGATATGCTTCAACCAGGCGGTTCATGTCCTTCGGGAGATCAGATAGCAACCAACTTTCGCCAAAAAACAGGTGCTGACTTAACTCCGAGAATGAATTGCTTTCATCTTCAGCAAGGTCCCTCATGGCCGCCATCACATCTTGCTTCCTTGCATCGAAATAAGCCTTCATATCGTTGAGTGACCAACAATCGATATTATTATGCAAGGGGATATATGGCGATTCAATATCATAGTCTTCGTAAAGAGAATCATCCTCTTTTTCAAGCCGGATTGGACTCGCCTTCGATGCAGGAGCGGAGCCATATAGTGTGGTCAAGCCGACTTCCCGGAAGTAGCCTTCACTGGCCAAGAAGGTCTGCGGAAAACCGATAACCATATCTCGGAATAGATACACTAGAGCACTGGTCCAGTCGTCGGAGTCCCAATCGAACATTATGTTTGGGTAGTCTGAGTTAGTATCCGACACCCAGACGAAGTATTCACCTGGGGAAATGATACCGGTCGGGACTATCTCCTGACGGCGAAATGAGCCATTGATTTTCTTGAAGACCAATTCTTTTTCGGCAACACTGAAGCCTTCAATTATACCCTCATGTTGATACCAACCAGGGAGCTGCTCCACGAACTGCTTGAAAGAATCAAGATCTTTCCGCCGATCTGGATTTTTGAAAGTCACGATGGCGCTGAGTATGCCGCGACAGCGACTCCTGGGGATGGAGCCTATGCTATAGGGTAAAACGTTGCCGCTGATTCCAAATTCTTCCATTTTGTGATTTTTTCGTTGTGCCGTGCAGAGGAGGCGTGCATGCGGCTGGTTATTGGTCACCTCACCAAGTAACAGTTAAAGAGACGAAATCCCGGTGCGCTCGGCCTGGGTGGCGCTGCGGGCGGCCAATTCCAAGAATTCTAGGAATTTGTCCCAACCGGAGGGCGTTTCAGTTTTCTCCATTGCTTAAGTTCTTTTTGAGGTTTAACATGCTACTCTGGCTGAAATAATCGGCCATGGTTGTGAATGAAATCGACGGGGCCAAGCCAGCCGTCATGGACCCGGTATCGCTGGTGATACCGAGCAGTACGCTCAAAGGAGCGGTGTTATTAATTATTTTATCCATAGTTTATATGGTTTTAATTAGCGACCAAGGGTGGTATCACCCACCGATGGCCGGTGTGGGCGATGGCATCGTCGTTGTTCGCGTTGGATGTGTAAGGCAACAAAAAAACGAGCCCAGGATTGGACTCGTGCATGTTTTGAATTGAAAACCGAATCATTCCAGATACTCAGAACACACACGCAAACTAGACGAAATCCATTAGTGCACAGTTATCCTGTGCGGGGAAAGAGCCCTACATCATAACGACCATAGGTCAGCAGAAAATGTTATTCTGTTAGGGGGCTTCTTGTTAGGCATGGGGTTTCATTATCAACTTCGAAGACCTTAACATCTCGAAGGATACCATGCTTAATTAGAATTTGTCTAGCCGGGTGTTAATCCGGAATAATCGTGTTTTCAAGGAACTTGGCGCTTTCTGCCGCTGCAAAGGTAAGCAAATATTGGGAAACGCAAAAATAATTTTTTCCCCGAATACTTTCGTTTATTCCATCTTCACCATATCGAACGCTTCCTGTACTTCGGAAAGAATACTCTTCTGAAGTAACTTCGCGTAATGCTGAGTAATCTTGGTTGTGCTGTGTCCTAGCAATTTAGCGACCACTTCCAGCCGGATACCGCGGTTTAGGCAGCGAGTTGCGTAAGTGTGCCGTGCAACGTGTGAGAAGATGGGTTTGTCAATTCCGCAGATGTCCCGGATAGCCTTCAGGTAGGTATTGACCTTATGGTTGGAGATAATCGGCAGGCGGAAGTTGTAGCGCTTGAGGACCTCCACCCCTTCATCCAGGATGACGGCGGTATAGTAGACGCCGGTCTTGTTGCGCTTGTCGTGGATGTAGTACTGACCGTTGGGTGCCCGCTGGACATCCTCTGGTTTAAGCTTTGCCATATCTGTGTAGGATAGTCCCGATGCCGCCTGGAATACGAACAAGTCCCTTATCCGGTTGAGGCTCTCGTTGCGGAAATCGGTCGTGCGTATCTTATCCACTTCCTCTTCCGTGAGGAATTGAACACTCTTTTCTCCCTTGCGAAGCTTAATGCCGCTGAACGGGTTCACCTTCAACCTCCCATTGTCGATACCGAACTGCACGACCGTCTTCACCCTTTGGCAGTAGCCATTAGTAGTCACATAGTCCAGGTACTGGTTCATGGATGCCTGGTAATCCATGATGACGGCGTGGGTGATGGATGTTACAGGCTCGGTCGGCGGCAGAATCTTATAGAACTTGTCACGGGCGATTTCGTACTTCCGATAGGTCTTCGGCTTAAGGTCCACATTGACGCGCTTGGCCAAAATCCGCATGAAATCGTCAAATAGTTCGCCGACAGTATAGATAACATACCCGCCCGTTTTGAAGTAATCTCGCAAAGACTCCGCCGTGAGAGCCTGTCCATCCCGTAAAAAGGCCGTTTCTATCTCATTTAGACGTACCCTTACAGAACGCAGATAATCCTTCAAATCGTTGTCCTTCTTAGAGTTTATCTCCCGTTTGAAGGTAGCAGGAGCCTCTTTTCTGGGTAATTGGACATAACATCGCTTCCTATTTATAACCAAACTGATTTCAATGGGAGCGGTACCATCCTTGTTTTTCTTGCTCTCGCGACAGTAGAACGAGACATTTGCAGCATTACGATTCATAATCTGCGACCACTTTTTTAGTTAAACACAACTGGTCGCATATAAGTTCAACAAAATTCGCCGAAAACACCGCCGATAAACCGCCATCTAGACTCCGCCGCCAGATTTCCCGCCGCTTCATCCAGCCCGTCACTCCCTATATCATCAACCCTGTAACAGCCTGATATATAATAAAAAAACCGCCGCTTGCAAGGCGCCGGAGATATATGGTGAGGTTGTTCTAGGTTGCAAGGGACGTCGTACTTGTCCACTCGCGTATGTCGTGTTTCGTAGCGGGAGTGGGTCACGATCCCACGACCTCCGGATTATGAATCCGAC
>Ga0326511_10001396_pt1 | contig 19976 bp, 30 predicted proteins | sample 0_2496_0518_D_FD_203701 | JGI IMG/M metagenome (GOLD analysis project Ga0326511, IMG submission 203701) | Bovine rumen microbial communities from UC Davis, California, United States - 0_2496_0518 | ecosystem: Host-associated > Mammals > Digestive system > Stomach > Rumen | place: USA... | reverse complement strand
GAAATAATAGAAGTTTTTAAAAAAGGCACATGGCTTATAAGGTTTAAGTGTAAAAAACACGGGGAGCAAATTAGAAGGTATTATGACTTTAAAAATTCTAAATATGGATGTTCTGAGTGTGGGCTAGAAAATAAAAAATACTATGTAAAAGAAAAAGAAGAATTTATTCAAAAAGCGAAAGAGATTCACAATAATAAATATGATTATTCTTTAGTGGATTATAAAAATCGTCAAACAAAAGTCAAAATTATTTGCCCTATTCATGGGGTGTTTGAGCAAACGCCAGCATCTCATATAGGGCAAAAATCAAAATGCCCACTGTGTGCTGCAGAAGAAAGAGGAAAAAATAAAAGCATAAACAGATGGGAAAATATAAAAAAAGAATTAGATTTTAATAATTATGAATATATTGATTTTGATAATATCTTTGAATCAACAAATATTAAAAAAAAGATAGAAATAAGATGCAAAAAATGTGGCTATGTTTTTTTGCAAAATTTATTTTACCACTTACATGGAAATGGATGTCCTGAATGCGGAAAAAAAAGTTATGGTGAAAGAATTATAAATTCTTTTTTAGAAAAGAAAGGACTTAAATTAAACGAAACTTTTTTTAGAGAAAAAAAGTTTAAAGATTTAAGAAGCGGTAAAGGTGGAAATGATTACTTAAGGTTTGATTTTTATATACCAGGAAAAAACACGGTTATAGAATACAACGGTAGACAACATTATGAAGAAGAAAGAACTTATTATAAAACACATGAAGAGTTTGAGGAAGCAAAAAGAAGAGATCAATTAAAAAAAGATTATTGTAAATCAAAAGGTATTTTCGAGCTGGAAATACCATATTGGGAAAGCAAAAATCTTAATAATATTTTGGAAGAATGGTTTGTGAATAGTTAGTCTTAATATTTACAAAATAAAGTTTCAGGGGTATAATTTAATTATGAAAGTTTTACAAGAAAACGTAAGTAAACAAGATTTAAAAGAATTTTTATATTATGGAATGTCGTATGACGATAAGCAACTTTATCAACAAGTAAATGAGAGTCAAGCGAATATATTTCAGTTTTCAGGTAATACTGCATCTGGTATGATTCAGAGAGCAATTCCTCAAAACTTTGACGAACTTACTTGTTTAAACGCTTTGTCAAGACCAGGTTCTTCATTCTCGTTTGATGACTTTGTTGCGAACGGAACAGAAGGATCAAAGTATCCAGAACCAATATCAAAGTTTTTGAAAGATTCCCACGGTTGTATTCTCTTTCAGGAAGAGATTATGAAACTCGTAGAAGATCTTTCAAATGGAAAGATTAAGGGTAATTATGCTCGTGGTCTTTTGAAGAAGCTCGGAAAGGCTAACAAAAAGCAAGAAGATTTGGACGCTTGGGATAAATTGGTAAATACAATTAAAGAAGAGGCGAAGAGTAAATTGACTAATGCAGAGATTGATGAGTTTACTGCAGACCTTATTACTTTGTCAGCTTATTCTTTTAATAAATCTCATGCCGCCGCTTATACTTATGTTGCTTGCGAGACATTATATATGACTCGTTATTTTAAGTCATGTTTCTGGGCAGCATCTTTGGCTTATGCAGCAACAAAGACAGACAAAGATGAAATAAAGGATGCAGTAAAAGAAGCTAAAAAAGATGGGTTTAAAATTTTACCACCTGATGTAAACAGTTCTAAGCTTCATTTTACACCACTATCTTCAGATGAAATTGGGTTTGGGCTTAATGAAATTAAAGGTGTTGGTATTGAGCCTGCAAAAGCAATTATAGAAAATGGCCCTTATGAAAGCATAATTGATTTTGTAATTAAAAATCTTGGGACAAAGGTTAATAAAAAAATTACACTTGCTCTTGTTGGCGGTGGAGCTTTTGATAATTTAATACCTGCAGGTGAAAGAAGAAAGTATCTTAAAATAACAGAAGATTTTTATGTCAATAAAAAGACAAGTAAATCACCTGATAAACTTAGAGAAGCTTGGGATAAGGCTGTTGATAGCCATGAATTTGATTCTAAAACTTCACCAGAAGAGTATATGGAATTAGAGAAAACGTTCCTTGGTGGTAGTTTCTTTCATGGGGTATTCTCGGATGATATGGTTGAAAAGATTGAAAAGCTTGTTTCATTAAACAAGTGTCTTAGAGATTTTAATGAAATTCGAGAAGAAGATAAATCCTCAGCTTATGTGTTTGTTCACGTTAAAGATTTAAGATGCCATCAGCAGAAGAACGGAAAGATGATGGTGTTTATAACTGCTGAAGATTGCAACGGAGAGGAGTTGACAATTCCTTGTTTTGCGTCATACTACGAACATATTAAGGAAAAGCTTTTAACTGGTTTCTATCTTATGAAAGTTTATCCAGATGATAATGGTGGAATTTTATTTGGTAGTAGAAACTGGATTACAAATCCTGATACTATTCGTTCTTTTTTAATAAGGTATAAAAGAAGTTAATTTTATGAATACGCAAAAATTAACAACAGAAGAATTTATTAAAAGAGCAAAAGAAGTTCATGGTGATAAATATGATTACAGTTTGGTAGACTACAAGAATAGAAGAACTAAAATAAAAATTATTTGTCCAATTCATGGAGTGTTTGAACAATTACCGCTTTCTCATTTAAAAAGCGGTGGCTGCTTTAAATGCGGACATAAAAAATTAACAACAGAAGAATTTATTAAAAGAGCAAAAGAAGTTCATGGTGATAAATATGATTATAGTTTAGTAGATTATAAAAATATGGACACTAAGGTAAAAATTATTTGTCCAATTCATGGAGTATTTGAGCAACTGCCATATGATCATCTGAATGGCTGTAATTGCACGTTTTGCAGAAATATTCTTTCTGGAAGGGCAAAAAACAATAATTACAAATTTACCTTTATTAAAAGAGCAAAAGAGATACATGGTGATAGATATGATTATAGTTTAATAGACTATAAAAAAAGCGAGGAGAAAATAAAAATCATTTGTCACAAGCATGGTATATTTGAACAAACACCGCACGATCATTTGTGTGGGCGCGGTTGTCCGCATTGTAAAATTAGTAAAGGCGAAGTAAAAATTTTAAATTGGTTAAAGAGTAATAATTTTTTATTAGATAAAGACTTTTTTCATGTGTATAAATTTGATGATTTAAAAGGAGAAAGATTTTTGCTTTCTTATGACTTTTATTTTCCAAAGAAAAAATTACTAATTGAATTTAACGGGGAGCAACATTATAAAAATGCTTTTAATAAGAGAATACATGATTTTCACAAGCAGTTGCATTATGATTGGCTAAAAAGAAAGTATGCAAGAGACAATGGATATAAGTTATTGACAATTCCTTATTGGGATTATAAAATTATTGAAGAAATTTTGGAGGAAAATTTAAGGTTAGATACTAGCCAAGGGGAAATTAATGGGGCTTAAAGAAGCTTTAAAAAAATCTAAATTTAGAGTAGAGAAAGATGAATATCAAAATTTTAGGGATTCAATGAATTCAATGAATTCAATGAATTCAATGAATGCAATGAGAGCACAAGTGCAACAGCAAGCAATGACGCTAACTGGTCAAAATATCGCAGAAGTTTTATTAAATAATCCAAACTCTTGGATGGTTGAAAGTTGTAGTCTAGAAGCAGGGTATGACCCTAATATGCAAGCAGCTGATATTCGAATACGCTTTTTCGATCCGCAAATTGCGACTTCATTTATGTGGGCGTGTCATAATTCTGTTCAGGCGGCTCAATCGGTTGTGTACGGAGAAAACCCAATGTATTACACTTCTTCTCCAATTATGCAGCAAGCGCCAGAGCCTGAAGATAAAGAGCTGCCAAAAGGACAACATTATGTAAAAGATTTTGGAGATGATTAATGACTCAAGCGGAAATGTCAAAAGACTTAGAAAGTAGGTGGGCTTGGCTTACCGAAGATATTGACGATGCAGAAAAAAAACTTAATACTCAGCAGGTTCTTGAAAATGCGTATCAGTATATGAAAAAGCAAGGGCTGCTTGTAAATCTTGAGCCTTATAATTCTCTTGCAGAGACTCGGGCAAATATGTTTGGGCATTATGTAGAGGATTTCGATGAGGGACAATATGTAGAGGACTTTGAACAAATCATAGAAGAGCCAAAAGAAGAGCCAAAGAAAGAAGATTCAGGTCCAATGCTGATGGCTCCAAGACTTTTTAGTGTAAAGCCTATGGATCCTCCAAAAGATTCTGTTTATTATATAAAACCTTTTTTCGCAAACACAAAAACAAAAAAGAGGAAGAAATGACCATAGATGCATTAAATGTTTTAGTTGACAAAAAAGACAATTTTGATATACTATCAGCAACAGAAGAAGGAGCAGGGGTTGTAAATTTAACGCTTCAGTTTTATGATAATGAAACATTAGAGGAATTTCTTCAAAAAATAAATCAAGAATATGTGGAGACTTTTTAAATGGTTGGCGTATTGTTTGAGAAATACAGAAAGAAAATATTGAAAGAGAGGAAGAGTATGGTAGGAGTAGATGTTGAAACAATTGGCTTTGCTGATTTAAGACAATTTAAGATTAAGGGTTATAAGCTTGACGATAATGTTGCTTATAATACAGATACAATTTCTTACACAGACGTTGATAATGAAGATAACTTTGTTGAGTTTACAATGGTGCCAGATTTTGACGCTCTAGGGTATGAAAGCGGCGAAAGTGGAGTTGTAATGTCGATTACAAAAGGCTGCTCTTTGGCAGAGATGATTCATTTTCCTTCGACATCTACTTGGAATGCAATTCAGGCATTTTTAGATAGGAAGTTTGGTAATGAATGAATGTTGGGAAAAGATAGAATTAGAATACATGCCCTCTGCGGTTATGATGCCAATTCTTACAATAAAGAATCCAGTTTGTTTAAGAGATAGGCTTTGTTGGATGCAGCAAGGTGTAGATGGAAAAATTTATATGTTTTCAAATGATATACTTAAACCTGATTATAGCGAATGGAATTGGTAATGAATGAAATAGAAAAAACGCAACATTTTTCAGAGAATTGGGAAACTATTCTTTATAATATAAATTTTAAACCCGCAGAGGCAGTGGATCCTTTTGCGGGTAATTGTGATCTTGTAAAATATTCTCCTAATACCAAATGGGAGCTTTATGATATAGATGTAAAAAAGCCAGAAGTAAATTACAGAGATAGTTTGTTAAATCCAATTGATTATACTGGGAAAAGTGTAATCACAAATCCACCATATTTGGCAAAAAATAAAACGAAAGAATTTGGTGAAATTTTTGAAAAATACCAGACAGATGATTTGTATAAAGCTTCTATATTAAGTATAATGGGATGTGAAAATGGAATTTTAATTATTCCTATTAATTTTTTCACAGATGAATATACGCGAGAAGTAAGAGAAAAGTTTTTATCTCAATATAAAGTAGTTTATGTAAATGTGTTTACCAAGCAGGTATTTGCAAATACGTCTTATAATGTTTGTTCCTTTTATTTTGAAAAAGGTGAAACTAGTTATGTGACATTTCATGATCACTTTGCTAACAGAGATACTACTTTAAAATTAAAAAAAGAACATGGCTATAGAGTTGGCGGAGATTTTTATGCATCTTTTAAAAACGTAAAGCCTATTTTCTCAAGAGTGCTAAAAGGAGAAAAGGCAAACACTAATCTATTTATAACCTGCACAGATACTAGAGACACTGATTTCCATTTGGAATATAAGCCTGGGTATGTTTATGAGGGCAAAGAGTCAGATAGATTTTTTGCTACTTTAAAGTGTGAAAGAGATTTAACAGAGGAAGAACAAATTAGGTTGGTTTCTAATTTTAATCTGTATATTGATTCTGCTAGATTTATACACGGGAACCTTTTATTTACTAATTATAGAGATAATGGAAGAAAAAGAATCTCTTTAGATGATGTATATAAAATATGCACTTTGATGATAAGTTAATTACATGGACTTTAACGAAGTAGAATATATATTATCAGAAGCAAATCTAGCAGTAATGCTCAAAAGAGATCCTGAAAGAGAGGCTAATTACAGAAGAGATTTAAAAGCCATAAAAAAAGGTGAGAGAGCAGGTGCAAAGCCAGAAGATGCTCAAAGAGCTAAAACCTTAAAAAGAGATTTGTATCGCTATAACACAAAATCAGATTTAATACATCAGAAAACAGAAGAAGAGCTAGAAGCTGAAAGAAAAAAGGCAGAAGATGATAATATAGAAAAAATTACAAGTACCGATGAAAACTTTAAAAAAAGTGTTGAAAATTTTTTACATAAAAACATTTCGAAAGATTTTAATCCTACAAGTGCTGATTTAAGAAATTTTAATGCAGCTATACATGGAAAGGGACCAGAAATTCCAGAAAGATGGAAAAAAGTAATGGTTAAATCTTTAGCTATTAAACCTTGGCAACAAAATACAGAAGAGAAATTGACAGAAAGAAGAACAAAAGAATATCTTAATAAACTTGGCTACAAAGAAGCCGAAAAAATGACAGGTGAAAGAGGTACATATGGTGCTCAAGGAAATTACGTTACTGTTTCTGCCAAAGATTACAATATTTTGGTAAAAAATATGCCAGAAGTTTATCAAGAAAAAAACGATGGAGCAAATAAAATTGTAAATCGTTCAGATGCTAGAAAGTTTAATCTTAATGAGCTTTCAAAAAGTAATGACTTCTGGTTTATAACAGACAATGGTGCTAAAACTTTTGTTACTTTTAAATCTGTAGAAAGAAACGGAGGAACACAGCTACATCAAATCACAGATGTTCAAAATACTTCTAGAAAGTTTAAGTCTAACTATAAAGATAAGCTAGACGAAACAAGATACATAGCTGTTATTAGAGGCGATCACATTAAAGGTTTAATTGCACCATATATAAAAAGACCTTGCCCAGAGGATTATAAAGACGCTGCAAGATGGAAGGCTGAGCAAAATAAAAAAGCTCAAAATAATAGCGGCTGGATCAGTTATAAAGGTGTAAACTATGGTCCTGTTGATATAAACATTAATGGAAAGATATACAAGTTCCCAAAGATAATGACAGAAGGCGAGTGGGCACGCTGTATGCAAATTTTAGCAAGTATTTATAGAAAAAGATAATGTTTAAATATAATGAATTGTCAGATTTATTAAATGGTTCTCTAGTAACGCCATTATCTAAAACAGATGATGGCTTAATTCGCTGTATAGATAGTGAAGGAAATGAATGCTTTTATGAGTTCGACGATTTCGATTTTGATAAACTCCCAGAAGATAGAGTTGCAGAAGAGCCGATAAATGAGCCCGAAGAACCAATAGAAGAGCCGATAAATGAGCCGATAAAAGACGATTCAGAATATGACGGTACAGACGAGCCAACTCCTGAAAACAATATTCCAGAAGAAGGCGAAACTATAATTGAAGATGAAAGATTTCTTACTTCTTCAGAAGCTAAGGATATATTAAACGTTGCAGGAATTGAAACACCTGCAAAAGTATGGAGAGATATAATATGACATTAAGACAATTAATAGATGAAGCTTATGATCCAGCAATGATAATGGCTCAAATACAAAGATTAGACAAATTAAATAAACAAAACGAACAAACAGCAGCAAGCCTAAAAAATAATCCAGATTTGCTTAAACCATTTCAGTCATTTCAGCAGTTAGTGGCTCAGCAATTAAAGCAAAAGCAAGTAGAAGCAATGCAAGCACAGCAACAAGCACAGCAAGCTCAAAGCCAACAGGCACAGCAGCAAGCACAGCAGGCAACCTCTGCAACTGGACAGTTGCAGCAAACAGCGGGCTTAGGACAAACAGCAAATCAGTAGAAGCCTTAATGGTGGTAAAAAACGGTAGCTAGTTTTTTGCCTTTAGCCATTTTGTTTACATATATCCTTGGCGGTGTAATTTTACACCGCTTTTTTTATTGACAAATATTTTTAATGAGTTATAATTTTTTACACAAATAAAGGAAAAAGTAATTGTCAAAGAATTGTAGTGATTGTAAAACTTGCTGGGTAATGAAGATAGACCCAAGATTAAGAAAACTTTATGACTGGAGCCATAATTGGCCGCAGTTTGAAGGCTGTGGTCAAATGTTTGACGGAACTCAAGAAAACATTTTATGTTTCTCTGAGTTTTTTGCTAGAACAATAAATTGGAAAGAGTTGGAAAAATCTTATTTACGTGATCGAGAAAAATTAGATAAGATGTTAAAATTTAACAAAGAAGAAAAAGAAGATGGAAGAGCAGGAACTAGCGAAGAAAATGTGTAAATATTATTTCTTCAAGTATTACATAAGAAGGCAAATGGAGCCTGGTGTAATTTTACACGAAGAAGAAATGAATAAACTGTTTGGTTGGCAATATGCAAATAAATTTTTACCAAAAAACCTAAAGTATTTTGAGAAAATAATTAAAGAGCATGGAGACCATGATAGATTTAATGTTGAAAAATTTATAGATATTAGTATAAGATATAGTATTGATTATGGGGTTGAATTCCCATATCCACCACAGCTTGCGAATGAAAAAATGTGGCAATGCTATGAAAGAAATTCTATTGAAAAAATAAATTTAAAAGACACTTTTTACAGAGAACTTATTGAAAGAGTAAAGCACTTTTTTGTTTTCCTTAATGGAAGAACAGTGTCGCAGATAGTAGAAAATCCATTACAAACAATAAAAATAAAAAAAGCTTATGCGGAAGACAACTTGGATTTGTGTGTATATTGTTTTTCGAAGTCTTTTATGAAGTTTGCAAAAGAAGATGGAATGCTTATTGACTTTCATGAAGAACAGTCTATAATAAAAAAATACGAAAAACTTCTAGAGAAAATAAAAGAAAAGCTGGGAGACGATTTTGAGGAGGTATGATGGTTTGTTTAGTTGACGGGAGCAACTATAAGTTAATTATATGGGAAAAAAATTAACACAACAACAATTTTTAGATAAAGTCAAAAAAAACATTGGCGAGGAGTATGAAAATTATTCATTTAAAGAAACAATTTATATTAATCAAAGAACAAAGGTTAAAGTAAATTGTAAACTACATGGAGATTTTTTTATTACGGCAGGACATTTAATGAATCAAAAAAATACTGGCTGCCCAGAATGTCATAATAAGACAAAACGTAAAAATACTGAACAATTTATTAAAAAAGCTCAAGAAGTTCACGGTGATGAAAATTATGACTATTCTCAAACAAAATATATAAATAATAATACAAAAGTAAAAATTATTTGCCCAGAGCATGGAATGTTTTACACTAGACCAGGGGATTTTTTACTAAATAAAAGCAGGTGTCCAGAATGCGGAAAAGAAAATAGTGCTAAAAAAAGAGCTTCGAACACTGATTTTTTTATTAAAAGAGCAAAAGAAATTCATGGTAATAAATATGATTATAGTTTAGTAGATTATAAAAACAATCATGAGAAAATAAAAATTATTTGCCCTATCCATGGAGTATTTGAGCAAAGTCCAAATAGTCATTTGGGTGGAAACGGATGCATAAAATGTAAAAATTCAAAAGGAGAGGAAAAAATAAACTCATTTTTAGTTTCTAAGAATGTTTCTTTTGAAAAAGAAAAAACGTTTAAAAATTTAAAAGACGAAAGAAAACTTAGGTATGATTTTTATATTCCTTCAAAAAATCTTTTGATAGAGTACCAAGGCTCCCAGCACTTTAAAAATGTTTTTGGAAGCAAACGAAAAACTTGGCTAAAACAAAAGCACCATGACTGGTTAAAAAGAAAATATGCAAAAGACAATGGGTATAAATTATTGACAATTCCTTATTGGAATTATAACATAATAAATGAAATATTAAATGGAGAAATTTAAAATGCAAGTATGTTTAGTTGATGGTAGTAACTTATTTTTTATAACTTGGTCTGCTTTTAAAAAAATGATGTGTGAAAAGAACCATGATTTTAATTATGTAATTAAAGATGAAGATCTTGGTCTTTTTTATCATATGCTTTTTAAAAAGACTAAAGATTATTTAACAACATATAAAAATATAGTGTTTGCTTTTGAGGGAAAACACTCTACAGCTTGGAGAAAGCAAAAATATCCTTTGTATAAGGAAAATAGAACGGCTTCGAAAGAAGATCCTAACTATAAGTTTGTTGGGCCATTAATTAATGACTACAAAGACTTGTTAAAAAGTTTTCATTGTAAAGTAATGGAAGTAGAAAATTGCGAAGGTGATGATGTAATCTATAAGCTTTCAGAATACTTTACTTCTAAAGACGAGCAGGTTAATATTGTTTCTTCAGATAGAGACCTTACGCAGATTTGCGGTTTCTTTGATGGTGTTTCTGTATATAATCCAATGAGCCAGATTAATAGTAAGTGTGTTGCTGTTACTACCGCAGAAAACTACAATAAAAATATTATTTTGGAAAAAGCTATTGTTGGTGATAATTCGGATAATATTAAAGGATTACCAAGATGCGGTGAAAAAACATTTGAAAAAATGCTGGAAAACAAAGATGAATGGAACAAGCAAATGAGCAAAGGTGATAATGCTACACTCTTTGAAGCAATTATGGATATTGTTGATTTGCGAAGATTTCCTAAAGATTATCACGAAAAAATAATTAAAGAATTTGAAAGCTTTGATTACTACGAGTTTGATCCTCAGGGAGTTGAAAAATTTTTCTTTGAACACGCTTTAAAGAAATGTCTTAGTGAATGGCCTTCTGTGGAAGGAGAAATAAATCTTATGCTTAAGAGTGGCGATGAGCAAACTTCCGTAGAAGATGAAATTATTGATATATTAAACGGTTGACAAAAAAATTAAAAAGGAGTAAAATAGAGATATGGGAAAGAAAAGTAGAAACAAAAGAGAAAGAAGAGCTGAGAATATCAGCGGAAAAATGTTAAAAAAAATGAGAAGAGAATCTGAGACAGGTTTGATTACTTGTCAGGATAGTCACACACAGCTTTACAACCCAGTCAAGAAACTTGCACAGGCTCACTTGTATAAAGATGAGACTGGAAGAGTTATGATGAATCAGGCTGTTCAGCAGTATGCTGCGTTTATGCGTCAGCAGATGGATAAATATAAAGAAAACAAAGCAAAAGTACAAGAAGAGGGTAAATAATGAATTGTAATTTAAATCCAGAAGATAAGAAAAAAGTAAAAGCACAGTTTAGTGCTTGGTTGGAAATCCAGGACGAAAAGAAAGAGCTTTCAGAAGCCGAAAAAGCAACTAAAGAAACAGTAAAAGATGTTCTTGATTGTACTATTGGACAGGTTGGTAAGTTGTTTAAACTTATGCAGAAATACTACAATGGTGCGGCTGAAGAAGAAGAAGACATTTGGGCAGCAATGGAAAATATCAGAAGTGCTGATGCTGAAGAAGCAGAAGAAGATACAGAAGAGGATTCATAATGGAAGAATTGTTGAAGGTTTTAATTCAAGAGCAAAAGAAAACAAATGAATTGCTTGAAAGTCTTCTAAACATATTTAGAAATTATGACCAACAATATCAAAATGAAACATTCGGTAAAGAAGTCGTAGGCGAGCATCGCCCAGATCTTCTTTAGAATTGTCATATTTTACCTCTACTGGCTACCAGAAATGGTAGCCTTTTTTATTGACAATTTTTTTTAGTTTTTTATAATTATATTATGGCAAAATTAAAAATAGCAAAAAAAATACCATTTTTTATTAACATAACTTATAAACTAAATGGTGAAACTATAGAACAGATTTTCTCATTTAAAACTACAAACAAGAAATATTTAAAATATGCCTATGATCAAAGATATTGTCTTAAAAGAAAGGTTGAAAGACTGATAGATTCTTATGTTCTAAGTGACATTTCATATCTTGGAAGAGATGAATATGAAGACAAAATTGTATTGTTGTACAATAATGATTTTGGTTCTTTTGATAGTTCTTCGAAAATTATAAATTGTGAGTTTTATCTTCCACCATTTAATGGTTGTTTGTATTGTAAAAAGTGTAAAGCAGAGGGTGATTTTTTATATTGTGAAGAAAAGAAAAAACATTATGATTCAAAAGGTATAAAAAATTGTCCTATTTTCCAAAGCATTGAAGAAATAATAACATAAGTTAAAAGTGAATGGATGGAAAGTATTTTATTCGACTTTCACTCATTCTCGGCCTCCTTATTTAAAAAGTCAGCATGAAAATGTTGACTTTTTTTATTTCCTACTGTATAATTTTTTATAAGATGAAAGATTTTGTTGATTTACCAAACGCAGCATATAAAGATGAATTTTCTTCAGGGGTGTTTTATGCTACCCCAAAAGCTGCTTCTTATCAGTTTGAATGCTTAAATCCTTTACAAACAATAAGTTTTGCAGAAGAAATGGGAATTGACACAAAAAAAGCAACAAAAGAACAATTAAGAAAAAGATTGAAAACAAGAAAAGACTCTAACGTTTCTTCTATGAGAAACTTTGTTTTTGAATGCGATAACTCTACACTAAAAGAACAGTTAGAAAGAGCTTCTTTCTTGAAGAAGAAAAAAATTTTAAACAGAGTTGTGTTTAGTGGTAATAAATCATTGCACTGCAGAATAACTATTAATGAAGATCCAGAAAGTATAGAACACTATAAATGGATTTGGGGTATTTTAAATGATAAATTCTTTGCTGGGCTAGCAGACAGAGCTTGCTCTAATCCTGCAAGACTTACAAGAAAACCCAATGGTGTCAGAACAAAGGCTGGAAAAAAGATAGTACAAAGGCTTATATTTGAAGACGATTCAATAATCTTTGATTCCACGATTCTTGATCAAGGCTGGGAACTTGAAAAATCAGAGAGAAGACTACATAGTTTATATAGAGAAAAACATAAAGTTGACAGAGAACCAAGAAATAGTCTTATTATAGATGAATTAGAATCAATGCCAGAGAGTAGTCAAGAGAAAGAGTGTTGGCAAAGAGCCTGGGCTTTGGCTCAAAACGACGGAACTCTTTCTTATCAAGAGGCAGCGAGTGCAGTTTCTTATTTAGGCTGTTTAGGTTTTACAGCTGATGAAATAGTTCAGCAAATAGAATTTGGAAAGTGGAATTTTAAGAAAGAATATATTGAACAAATTTTGGAGAGAATATGACAAAGCTACCAATGGCAACAACCTTGAGAGATTTACAAAATGTATACAATACAGTTGTAAACGATGTGGACAGGTATGAAAAAGAATTATTGCACAAAGCCATAATGAAATCTAGAACAATAAAAGAAGTTCATTATAACAACGGAGAGATGACAATTGTCTATAACGATGATTCAAAAAGAGTCTTCTCTCAAGTTGCTATTACTGATATTGCCATACAGGATGCGCCAGGGAGAACTCCCCAAGCGGAGATTGTATATAATTTTTCGGCATATACAGATGATTTTGGAAAATATGTAGAAGATTTTGGAGAGAATAATGAATAGTGGAGAAATTTTATACAGCGAAGGAAAAAATGATGAATGTTACACTCCTGCCTATGGTGTGGAACCAATTTTAAAGTATATACCAGATGGCGCGGTTGTATGGTGTCCTTTTGACACAGAAGAAAGTGAGTTTGTAAAACAGATTTCTAAAACTCATAAAGTAATAAGAAGTCATATTAAAGACGGACAGGATTTTTATACTTATGAGCCCGAAGAAGAATGGGATTGTATTGTAAGTAACCCGCCATTTACAAACAAAGCAAAAATCTTTGAAAGAGCCTTGAGCTTTAATAAACCATTCGCTTTGATAGGAACTGTTTTGTGGCTTAATGATGGTGCTCCTAAGTTAATTTTTGATGATAAAAAATTGCAGCTTTTAATGTTTGATAAGAGAATGGAGTTTTATGGCCCTGGAACTGAAGACAATAAAAGTAAAAATGTTCCATTTTCTTCAATATATTATTGTTATGATTTTTTACCACGACAACTTGTTTTTGAAAAATTAAATAAGCCAAAGAAGGAGAGAAAATGCCAAAAAAAAGCACAGAGCAATTTATCAAAGAAGCAAAAGAAATCCACGGTGAAAAATATGACTATAGTTTAGTAGATTATAAAAATTGTCATACAAAGGTAAAAATTATTTGTAAGGAACATGGTTTATTTGAAATGACACCAAGTGTCCATATACATGATAAGTGTGGATGTCCGATTTGTGGTAAACTAAAACAAATTAAATCCCAAACTGACACATTAGAAGAGTTTGTAAAAAAAGCAAGAAAAACTCATGGTGATAAATATGATTATTCTAAATCTGTGTATATAACTGCAAGAAAACCAATTGAAATAATTTGTCCAGAGCATGGTAGTTTTTTTCAAACGCCAGATAACCATATTAGAGGACAAGGATGTCCAAAATGTAAAAATAAAAAATTTGAAAAAGCATATTCAAAATCAACGGAATACAGTGCAATTCGATGGAGGGTTTTTTGCAGTCCTTAAAGTTTAACAATCCAGATATGCAAAAAGAAGTTTGCAAGATGGTTGGCAAACAAGCAAAATTTAAAGGCAAGAAAAAGAAATGGTGGAGAACACAAACACTCTTTTGGCAAGGCAAAGAAATAAAAAGAGATTCGCAAGAATACCAAGATTTAATAACAAAGGCTTACAATTGTCTTTTTAAAAACGAAGGATTTCGTAAAGCACTAGCAGCAGCAAACGGTTGCGTATTAACTCACTCTATGGAAAAAATAAAACAACCGAAACGGTCTTGACAGAAAGAGAATTTATTGGACAATTAAACAGACTGAGAGGAAAATTGTAATAGGACTTTACAAAAATTAAGTTTTAAAGTATAATTTTTTTAGTGAGGAAATTAAAATGAGATATTATGAATACCCAGTAGAACTTGACGCTATGAGAGCGTTTTATAATGAAATTGGTTACCCAGAAGGAACAGTTGATTATTCTTGTAATACAGATGGAAGAATCATACTTGATTCAAAAACTGGTTTAAAAGGGGCTTTGGTAGAATTTAAAGTTGTTGCAAAAACAAACAAAGATGTTTTTGAACAAATGAAAAGGTATGTAAAATCATACAACGCAAAAGGTTTAGAAATACCAAAGTATGGTGTATATATTATGACTGCTGCGCAAAAATATACAGTTTTTGATTTGGAAGAAGAAGATTTTTCAAAAGCAGTTATACAAGAAAATCTTGATTTAACAGTTGATTTAAATAATTTTACAAGTAGTGCTGATTCTTGGTTAAAAGACACAACAACCCAAAAAGGCTGGATAGATGAAACTTCTATTGTTTCTTATAATGATGCTTTCTTTTCGGCAAAGGGAATGGGTAGAAAGAGTAAGGATGATTTTATTGCAGAACTTGCTAACCCAAAAGTTTTAAATATAAAACCTTACACCTGGCAAGCAGACGGAAATATGGAAAGAAAACTTCTTGATTGTCTTGGAAGCACTGCTTTGAAGAAAAGACTTGGAGCTTTCTTTACACCCGATTATGCTGTTGAGAAATCTACTAATTATATAAGAAATATAATTAATAATTTAAACGATGACGAGGATTATATTATTGTTGATAGATGCGCTGGAACTGGAAATCTTGAAAAGTTTCTTACAGACGAAGAACTTAGTCATTGTATCTTAAATACAATTGTTTATGCTGAGAAAACTACTCTAAAAGGTCTTTATGAAGGACGCGTAAAAGCAATTTTGCCTTCGGACGAAACAATAGACGATGAAGGCTGTATGCCTGCAGGCGATGCTTTAAGCGAAGGTTTTAATAAAGAACTTGCTGATAAAATTGAAGAAGTAAGAAAAGAAGTTGAATCAAAAGGGAAGAAATTAGTAGTTATTGGCTTAGAAAATCCACCGTATGGAGAACCAGGAACGAAGAATAACAGAGAAATGAAAACAATTTCTTATATAAATGAGCAAATGAAGAAAGAAATAAGTGGAACTGTTTGTAAAGATTTGGCTAACCAATTTATTTGGTCAGGTTTTAAACAATTCTTTGATTATTATGTAGTTTATAGTCCAGTTAAATACTTCAAGAGTCAAAGTTTGATTAATAAAGAATTTAATGAGGGTATTATTGTAAACAGGTTAGATTTTCATGCTACCGAGGGCGGTATATCTATAATGTCTTGGAAGAATGAAGACGCAACTAATAATAAATGGGTTTTGGAAAATACTACTGTTAAGAAAGTAAGTAAGAACGGCTCTACTTTATTACCAGACAACGATAATAATGAAATATGCTGGCTTAACTATCGCCCTGGAGTTGTTAGTTATTTTGGTGCAGCGTTAGGAACAGGAAAAGCAAAAGGAACTGGTGGTGGTAATGATAGAAAGCTTGGAACTAACAACATCAAACAAACATTGCCCCTTTTCGCAGCTAACTGCTACACTTGTAAAGACTATACAGAGAAAGAAGTAATTATGAAAAGTGGCGATGGTGGAACCGCTTATCAAAATGATAACGAATTTCTTGAAGATTGTTTTATTTGGAGTTGCTTGACCGATAAGAATAAATGTTGGTCTGGTACTTCTCAAAACGAAATGGCTTTGTCGCAAAACTCAAAAGCCGATCAGATTGTTGATTTGAAGCAACCACATAGACTTGCCTTGAAGCGTTCTTGGGATAATGTTCTAAATGAAGCAAAGAAGTGCAAAGAATATAATGCTAATTGGAAGTATGGTTTAGCACAAATTATTAATGATTTAAATTTAGATGATCCAACTGGCGTTAAGAACAAGAAAGGGCAAACTCTTATGCAGAAACGCTATCCAAAGCTCGATGCCCAAATAACTTCATTTAAAGAAGATTTAAAAGAGTTTTACGATAAATATATTAAGGATAAATTGTTTCAGTATGAATTGCTGAAATAAAAATAATTTTCTCACTATTGGCAGCCTAAAAAGCTGCCTTTTTTATTGACAATTTTATAAAATTAATTTATAATAAAATAGAGGTGGATTATGAAAAATAGTTTAGAAGATGAATTTTTATCAGAAGTTGAAACTACTATAAAAACCCAAAAGACAAAAAGAAAGAAAGGTATAAATTCTAAGAAGAAAGGAAATAATAACGAAAATGAATGTAAGAAAATCTTAAATGAAAGATTTGACGGGGTTGCTATTTTTCAAAGAACACCAAACTCGGGTGCGTTTGTTGGTGGACAGAACTTTTACAGAAAGGAACAACTCAATGAAGAACAAAATCTTTTGTTTGTTGGGGATCTCTATTGCAATAGAAAAGATTTGAAATTTACTATTGAACATAAAGCTTATGCAGAAGCAAGTTTTTGGGATTTGTTTAATGAGAGCTCTGATTTACATGCTTGGATGAAGCAAGCAGAACACGATGCGGAGTCAGTTGGAAAGCAGCCAATGCTTATTGTAAAATATAACAATAAAAAACGAATTGTTTATTTAAAAAAAGATTATATTGATTCTCTTGACTGCAGCAATCTTGATACATATGCGATTTTTTCACATAATGGCTGGTATTGCTATTGGCTTGAAGATTTGCTAAAAGAAACAGACAGCTTCTTTTTTGAGGAGAAAAACCATGTCAATTAAACAAAGTTCTATGGACTATATAGAAGCATTTTCTGGCGATAGTATTTACGAAATTAAAGACGACATAAATGAGTGGCTAGAAGACAATCCAGAATATTATTTAGACAGAATGGAAATGGTAAGCACTTCTGCAGGTTATAAATCCGTATTATGCGATTTTGTTCGTAAAGACGCTGAGCCTGAAGATGAAGTCAAAACTGAAGATGAAGCCAAAACTGAAGATGAAGAGGTTCCAATTAGAGAGCTATTGATTGGAGTGATTGGCGCTATAAATGAATTAACTGATGCAGTAAAGGAGAAAAATAATGACAAAAGTTTTTTGCAATAAATACTCCTCTGCCTTACAGAGCGCAATCGTAGATTTTGAAAAAGAAAACCCAAATCTTAAAATGATAAATTCTTCTTTAGTAGAAGACGGTGGCGGTTGGCTTACTGCAGTTTGTAGTTATGTCGAAAAAGAGGCAAAAGAAGAGCCAACAACAAATCAACTGCTTGAAGGTTTAATTGGAGCAGTTAATGAATTAACCGATGCGGTAAAAGAATTGACAATAAAAAAAGATTAGGTATAATTTAAAAATATGAATGAGATTGAAGAATTATTAGAGCAGCTTGATAATACTTTTGGTTCTAGCTCTGCGCTAGATGTAAAAGAGGAAGTATCAAAAAAAGAAACAGAAGAAATTATAGAACATACATCGCAACAAGAAACAGAAAAAGATAAAAAAGTTCATTTGAAATTTTCTTCAGAAACAGAAGAAAAAATGATAGTTGGATATTTTTACCAAGATAGGGCTACGTTTTTAAAGTTGGCTCAATATTTAACAACAAAAAATTGGCAGAAAGATTCTTTCTTTAATGATAGAAAGCTTCAGTTTCTTATGAATACTTGTTATGAGTATTCCAATAAATATAAAAAAATGCCAACAGAAGATATCGTCTTTTCAGAAATAGAAAAGAAAGTAGATGATGTCTTTACGCAAGAAAAAATAAAAAAACTTTTTTCAGAATTACAGACTATTGATTATACAGCATATTCAGATGAATATATAAAAGATGCTGCTGTTGAGTTTATAAGAAACGAGAGAGCGATAGAAGCAGCAGAAACTTGTCAAAAGGAAATAAGTAAAGGAAATTATTCAAATCTTTCCAAGATTATGTCGGACGCCGTAAATGTAAATCTTGATAAAGACTTAGGTATTTCTGTAAAAAATATTGCTCAGACTTTTAGTTTGGTAAAAGAAGTAAAAGACCCACTAGCAGGATGTACTTGGGGTTCACCAACACTTGACTCAATTCTTGGAAGAATTCAAAAAGGTGAAATTGGTATTTTAGCAGGTGTTCCTGGTGCAGGTAAAACAACTTGGCTTCAGCATTTTGCTGTTGATAATTTTACTGAGCATAAAAAAGTAGCTTTGTTCTCTTTTGAAGTAAGTGAACAAAGGTTGTTAGGACGTGTTTATAAGAATATCTTAGATGTTGACACGCAGCAGCTTCTTGATTATGATGAACAAGATGCTTTTAAAATTCTTGACGCTTCGAAAGGTGATATAAGAATTTTTGCAAGACCCGCAAATTCAATGTCGGCAAACGATATGGCGGCGGTTCTTACAGACCTAAAAACTTACGAAAATTGGGTTCCAGATTTAATTTTAGTAGATTATGTTGCAATCACTTCTGCAAACGACAAAAAGAAAGATTCAACTGAAACATATAAGTATTATAAAACAGTAACAGAAGAATTAAGAAATCTAGCGGTTGAAATGAATTGTCCAGTTATATCTGCGGTTCAGCTTAATCGTGAAGCTATGGGTGATACTGGTGGTTCTAAAGCAACTGTTTCTTCTAAGAATATTGCGGAATCAAGAGGTGTTCTTGATACAGCCGATTATGTATTAATGATTGAGCAAACTGCTGAAGAAAAATACACAAACAAAGAACATTCTAAAGGTGTTTATCGTTTAAGAACAGATAAAAACAGAAATGGTGGAAGTAATGAAACTGTTTGGTTTGAGATTGATTGGAGCAGAATGATGATTGTAGAAATAGATGCCAGCAAAGGTAAAAAATTGCAAGAAGCTGGTAAACAATTATTAAAAGAAGAAGCAAAAAAATAAGGAGATAATATGCCAACACCGTTTACAAAAGAAGAACTTGAAAAAATGGCAAAATCAAAGGAAGTGGCAAACAACATTTCTAATTATTTGAATGCCATGGAAGAAATTTGTTCTTCACCAATGAGCGAGCAGGAAAAAGCAGAGTCATTTAATCAGATGGCTTTATATGTCGGTAAAACAATGGTTGCTTTTACAAATCTTTGTGATTTACTCGATATATACGCTGAGCGTGGTGCTCGTGGTGGAGTTGTTAGGAAACGAAACTCGGAAGACGATTACGAGTATAAGGAGGTAGAATAATGAGACTTAAAGTAAATACAAATTATTTAGTTAGTATGG
>Ga0326511_10001395_pt1 | contig 19980 bp, 12 predicted proteins | sample 0_2496_0518_D_FD_203701 | JGI IMG/M metagenome (GOLD analysis project Ga0326511, IMG submission 203701) | Bovine rumen microbial communities from UC Davis, California, United States - 0_2496_0518 | ecosystem: Host-associated > Mammals > Digestive system > Stomach > Rumen | place: USA... | reverse complement strand
GAAGTTCCTGATCAGCACGATACATTTCCATAGAAAGATTATCAGCAAAACCATCATAACCTTCTGATGATTTTACTGTATATGAGGTGTTTGGTTTGATACCCATGCCACCATTGATAAAATCTTCTGCACTAAATTCCATAGACATAATTTTATTCTCCTATGATATAAAAATAAGTTTTGTGAATTTATTTTAAACTCTAATAACTTAGAGTATAATTATTATTAAAAGTTGTGTACATTTTTGACTGATTATATTGTTAAAAACATACATGTGCCTAGCAATGACTAACAATAATATTTTTAATAAAAATATCAGTTTAATAACACAAAATATCTATATGTAAAAGAAATACAATAAATTTATTGCATTCTATTAAGTTTTTTGACAGTATCAGACATATTTTTTCTACGTTCTTGATCATCTTGAGAACCTTGTAATGCATCATTGACACTTCCGATTATACCACGTTCACCAATTTTATTAATCTTTCTATGCATTTTGTCTCTAATATCTGATCCATGTCCAATTTTTGCATGTTTGTCATATTTTTTATCTCGATGTTCATCTTCAACATCTAACATACGTTCGATAGCTGTAACAGCTAGTTTATCTATACGAAGAATCATATCGTAATAGATATTAATGCATTCGATGATATATTTTTTACGAGATAGTAATTCTTTGCAACTTTCTTTAATTCCATCCCAAATGGAATCAATTATTTTGCCTTGATCTTTTTTATCTTCCATTTTGGCATTTTTGAATTCATTTAAAGCATTGTTTTTAAACAATTTGATTTCTTCCATAACTTTATTATCTACAGTTTTATTTAAAACTGATGCAGTCATTGAAGAGATTTTAAATATATCTGTTTTATCACTAGATGCCAAAATGTCAAATGAATCTGAAGATTTGAATACATCTGTAACAGATTGTTCTTCAGGAGCTTCTTCAGGATTTGTGACAAACAGAGCTACTATCAAATGATTAGGTTTAGGATATCCTTTTAAAACCATATTTTTAGCAGTATATCCATAAACTTTATGTTCACCATCTCTAAGTAATATTTTGGCAATTTTATATTTGGTTGAATACAGAAGTTTATTATGCCAAGACATATCTTCTTTAGTTTCTTTACCTTTTATATCTTGATGTATATAATCTTCTGCATATTTTCTAATTATATTTATAGCTTGTTCAGCAGAAACTGCATGTTCAAGTTTTTTGCTTAATTCCAAAACTTCTTGATATAACTTATTTATGTCATCAACGATCACTTTTATATATTGTTGAGCAGGACCTTTAAGTATTTCTACAGGGTCGTCTTTCATAATATTTTCTTTAACTCTAGCTTCAGAACCATACCGATCGTATAAACCTGATTTGACCCTATCTAAATATTTTTTATAAAACCAAAGATTTTTTCGTTGTCTTGCCCAAATTCTATAATTTTTTGAAATATTATCTGCTTTTGCAGGTAATTCTTTAAGACTATCCCATAAGGTATGTTTTTGAGAATTCTTAGCAGCAATTTGATGTTTATTTTGTTTTACAGAATTATCAACTTTTTCATCTACCTTATCCTCCAATGAGTAGTGGAAGTCTTTTTCTAGAAAATCAGACATTTTCCTACTACAACTCCCTATAAAATTTATATTATTTTGTTCATTAATTAATTATATAGATGTAAATAATTAAATTTAGTAGATTTATACTACTAATATTTGCTCTGGAAACACTTTTATATCACAATAATTAGGTTTAGGCAAGTTACCAAGTTTAGTAAATATTTCCAAAATATCATCAGTTACACCATTGTGTTTATTTGGACCAAGAATAAGTATATTTTTTAAATCTGTTTCAATAATATAATTATAAGTATCTATGATATTTGGCGTAACTACAACATTATACATTCCATTTTTCATAATTTTATTCAAATTATGACCATTTTCACCAAAATAAAAATCTACTTGCCCACCATTTGTATTTGGAAATAGTACATTTCCTAATCCAGTTTTCAAAAGATCAGAATTTTTAAAATTATATGGAAAAAAGAAACCTATTTTTGAATAATATGTAGCCATATTCATTATACCCTTATACATACCTGTATTGCAAGATATTTCCATAAGTTTCCAATAATAATCTTTTTTAACTTTATTTATTTGCTCTTTGGTCAAAATTCCATCAAATAACTTATAAACATATTGAATACCATAAATAGATTCATTACCTCTTTCCATAAATTCTTCAAGATTTACTTTAACATTTGTTTTATACAAAGCATTAAGAACTTCAATTAACCCTATAGAGATAAATTGAATTATATCGTCCCAATAAACTAGACATCTAATAGAATCTTGTTTATGCAAAGGATACATTTGTTTTATTTCATCATAAGTGAATTCTTCTTTACCAATATTTAATTTGGTGTCATTTTTTAGTTTTGGATCAATATTTTCTTTAAATTTTATTGGTTCAGGCATTTTTAATGTTTTCTCCTTTATTATATCTATATATTTCTGTATTCAATTATATATTACATTATAAACTAATAGTTTTTTTTTTGTTTAAACCCCTATCATTATTCATATATTATATTAATGAGGAAAAGAAAGATGAATAATGATATCTATATAATTTTAGCTGGAAATATTTGTATGAATGTTGACCCTAAATAATAAATATAATATCTATATCTTTCTTAAATAATGTTATGAACAGCGTAACATTTTATGTTAGAAAAACAACTGTATCCAAAACTTTCATGGATAAACTTATGAAAGCTTTGAATACTTCGCATAAAGACAACAGATCTTATTACGAATTTGAAGTAACAAGGTCTAACAATAATTTATCCACTGTAAATAAAACAGAGGCAAATATATTGGAAATCGATCCACTTCTAACTCCAGAACAATATGCAGACGAACTAAATGAGTTCGTTGATAATATAAAAACATATATGGATGAAAGTGCTTGACAGTATAAATAAAACCGAAAGCAGTTCGAAAGAACTGTGAGTAGGTTTTATTTTTTTTATAAATATAAACTCTGGGAGTATATACTCCCAGAGTTTTATTTTTTAAACATTAAAAGCATTTGTAAACATCAAATCGTCAGGATCCCAACTTTGCATACTATGAGCTCTAGCAATTTCAGAATCACTATAACCACGTTCCTTCATATATGTGTCGAAACTTACAAGCGGTTTATCAATTCTATATTGTCTAGCATCTTTTGCAAGATTTGCATTTCTGAGGTTTTGCCAATATTGATCTGATTCAGCTTTTTCTTTTTCTGCAGCTTTACGAGCTTTGTTTTCTGCACGCTTTTTTGCAGCAGCTTCAGCTTTTTTAGCTTCGGCTTCTAATCTTTCAGCTTCAGCTCTTTTAGCTGCCTTTTCTTCAGCTTTAGCTTTTTTCTCTTCTTGCCTTGCTTTTTTAGCTTCTTCTCTTAATCTTTTGGCATCTGCTAACGCTTCTTTTACATTATCATATGTTTCTTTAGCACCTTTTACAGTGCTGTCGTAAGCATTTTTAGCACCATCTTTAACATTTTTAGCACCATCTTTAATATTTTTACCTGCATCTTTAAGACCTTTCTTAATTTTATTTTTCAAATTAAGAATTTCTTTAGCTTTAGTAGTTGTAGATGTTGCTTTTGCAGCTATTGCGCCAATGATAGTTTGAATTTTAGCAATGATGTTATAGAAAGCTTGAACAGTTGCGAGAAATTCATAATTTTTTTCTGCATCTGCTTTAGATTCATCACTAACATTATTTCCTTGTTCATTAAGTTGGAAATTTCCGCTTTTGATTGAACCAGATGAAAGATTCATTTTTGACAAAAATTGAGAGAATTTTTCAGAAGCTTGATCTACTTTATCGAATGCTGCTTTAACATTTGATCTTGCAGCTTCGAATTCTTTACCAACATCTCTAGCAATTTTAATAATTTCAATAGGATTTTTAGTTCCATAAAGCTCTTGACAAGTAATTTTCTTACCTTTAGCTTCGATAAAACTTGTTCCACAGAAGAATTTAGTATATCCTACAGGATCATGCTTCCATATTAAATGTTGAGCTGCAGTCTTAACTTCACGATTGAATTTTTTAATCTGTTCAGGATTAGCATTTTCAATCTTAGGAAGTGTACCGATACCATGCATATTCTGTTGAAGAACTCCTATAAGGGTATTGATATAAGTTATCATTCCTTCAGGTTTATAACCAGTAGAAATACATTCATTCATAAGAGCTACAAATTGATTACAAATTTTAACATATTTGCTAGTTGATTCTGTAAATTTTGCTCCAGAAGCTCTAGTCATAGGAATGTATCCGCCTTCTTCCGACTGATCTTCAAATTCAAATGTGGAAATAGCGGATTCCAATTCATCAACTTCTGAGTCACTCATATCATTATAGAATGTTTCTGGTGAATTTCCACTATCTTTATTAAATAAATTCTTAATCCAATTAACAAACTGTTCGATTTTTTCACTAATCCATCTATAGATCTTTCTAAATGCTGTTTTAATAACTTCCCAAGCTTTAGCAAAGAAATTCTGTTTCTGTTCACCAAGTTTACCGCTATCAATTTTTGCTTTGTCACCTTTTGAGTTATTTATACCACCAACAGCTTCTGCGCTAGCACCAGCATCCAAAGATTGTGTTTCTAAGAATGACTGTAATGATTCAAAGCTTTTATCATCTTGAATTGTGGAATAATGAGCTTTAAGTTTGTTACAAATACGAATTTTCATATCTGCATTAGCTTGAGCAAGGTTTTCAAATGTTTGAAGATATTCACATGCCACTTCACCCTCTGCTTTTTCTTTAGCGAGGGTGTCCATATCTTTTTCTTCATATTTTTCTTGCTTTATTTCAAAGGATTTATCTAATCCTGTTCCTAAGAACATTAAATCTGTCATATTCTATTCTCCTCATGGTATAGATTATATTTAATTGTTTTGAAGCAAGGATTCATCGCCTTGTCTATACAATAATGATGGATCAAAAGGTTTATCCATATCTAGTTTGAAATTACCTTTTCTAGTATTACTATCATCTTCATCAGGTAATAATTTTCTTTCATCATCAAGATCTTTATATTTTTCGATAAGTTCTTTCTTACCAGATGCTAAATACCAAGCTCTATTCTCAACAGAATATAATGTGATCAAATCAAGAATAATAGTTTGACGCAATCTAATAAAGTGATTTTTGATATTTTTAACACCCAAAATGAGTTTAGTAAACCTTTTGATTTTATATTGTAGTTTTTGATCATCATCAGAACCATTTACTCCAATATTATCCAATTGTTTAACAATGAAATCCTTAATCATTTTGATATTTTTACTATCATTAGCAGCTATATCTTTATAACGCTTTAATGTTTCTTCGATAGTGGAAATATATCCGCCTGGATCAAGAACCATTTTAGTTTCAGTAATATAATCTGTCCAAGCTTGCTTGAATATCTTTTCATTGTTAGTCCAATCACAACCAAAATATTCTGTAAGAGGCATAGTCTTATAAACAGGTTTTTCAACACCTAAAGTAACCATATGTGCAATTTCTGTTATACGTTTTTCATCCAATAATGGTTTGAATTTAGATAACATACTAGTAGTTTTTGCGTGATTTGGTGAAACTTCTCCAAAGAACACAGCTTGACCATAAAGATAATCAACTGATATTTCAAGATTATTCATTTTTTGTTCATCAATATCATCTTTATTAATAAGATCCTGTTCAAAATATTTTTTCAAAGACTCTGTATTAAAAATAGAATCTTTATTTTTAGCAATAATAGGAGATTTCACAAATTCATTTAGATAATGATTAGTAGTTAAAGTATTTTTAACCAAATTATGATAAAAAATCTTACCACCTCTTCCAATAATATTAGCCATTCCTGAAAAATCTGGAACTTTTATTTCGTATTCATGTTCTTTTAAATGTTCATAAATTGTTTTTCCATTAACATTTAATCCGCGAATACCATTATCTTTGAGAATGTTAATCAATGATGTTGCTTGAATTCGTTTTTTCTGAATAAAAATAATCAAAGCTTTAACAAGTTGCAAAACAACCTCTGTTAGTTTATTGAAAATGTCGACAATAACAGTCCACACTTTAATAAACCAGTTTTTGATTTTATCAGAAAATTTAATTTTGGTTTCTTCAACTTCAACAGATTCTTTACTCATACTTTTATACGTATTTTTAATAAGTTTCAAAGATGATTCAAGATCTTTATCTGCTTGAAGAATTGTTTCGTTAGATTGACTAATAGTTTTAAAAGATTCTACACTATCAGCCAAATACTTTTCAAATGACAATGTAGCTATAGCTTTTTTATCATTTGCTGACATATTTTCTCTAGACATAGATAAATCCATAATAGATCTTTCTCCTTAACTTAAATTATCGTTGGTATCTTTTTAGTTTCTGGATCTCGATTATCATATTTTGGTCCAGATTTAGTTACACATCCTTGTTGATATTTGACCATATTTTTAGGACTTACCAAGTCATTTAATTTAATTGGTTGTCCATATAAACCTATATAAGCATCAACATGATTTTCATGGTCAACTCCCCAATAGTTTTTAGAACCATGTATATGACCATGAACATTTATAAACCCATCATCAGCAATAATAGGACCATGTGAAAAAACATATTTTTTAGTTAATATTGGATTTTCATATATTTCCACAAAACCACATTCTTTATAAAATTGTTTTGTAGCACAATCATTATTGCCAATAATTATTATTTTAATACCATTCAAACGCTTACAACATTCAATCAATTTACCTAAGTATTTTCTATTATTCTGGTCATATATTTCTGATTCAGAAATATCTCCCAAAAATAAAAATAAATCATTAGGTTTTACATATTTATTATGAGTTTGAATAATTTTTTCGGTTTCTGATAAATCATTAGAACCTTTTACCAAATCTTTTAATAAATGATAATCAGCACTAACCCAAGGATTCTTTTTCTCAATATCTCGTAATAGTGATTTTGGATTTACTTCAGGTGCTAATGATACTGGAGATATTAAAGAATATACTGACATAACATATTTACTGATATTGATAATGTCTTTTGACAAATTAACACCATAATTATAAATAGTATCTACAAAATTTTTAGCAATGGAAGCTTCGAACGAATTCATAGTTTTCATAACTTTTTTGAATTCAGTAACAAGTTTTGTCAAATTTCTATTGAAATCTACACCTTCTATCTTATCTAGACACATATTTAGTGCACGGATAGTATTCATATAGTTTTCAAAATTTGCTGCAGCTTCTCTCAAATATACTTCTTTATTTGATTTTCTCACATCAAAATAATAAAGATTATCATCAAAATTTCTAATATCTTTATTTAAAAACAATTCATCTATAATAGAAGCATAACCCTTAGATTTACTAGTAGGTTTCCATGAAAAATCAATTTTATTAATCGTGTCAAAATAATTTATGAAATAAGCTTTAAATTCATCTGATTTAAACTTAGAAAAGTCATAATTTAACTTTACAGTTGTTTTTGAAGCACACATATTATCATAAATTATTCTCAAAGCCATAACTTTATTTGGAGACAAATCTATTGTTTTTGTAACGTTTATAAGATTGGATTTGATTTGTAGTAGAATATTAGCAAAATTATTTAATTCAGATTTAGCTAATACAGCATTCTGCTCAACATCTTTACCATAATAATTTAAATCCAAACCTTCCATACAACATACACCATTACCAGTAGTATCTGGATTAATATAATCTGGATCTGGATTAAACACTATAGAAAATTCATCTCTAGGTCGTCCATCACTAGATAACCCGTTATTAACAGGGCTCAATTCTTTCAATTTCTCATCCAAATCATTTTTTAATTCTTCTATAGGATCATAATTCCTAGGTTTGGTAAAATTCTTACCTACACTATAAAAATCAGTAATATCGTCCATTTCAATATACCTCAAACCCCATTGACCATTGTATCTGTTTGAATTACTACTTTATTAAACATTTGTTTATGTAATAGTTTGATGTTTTTAATACTCATTTGTGTAAGTCTCCCATTAATAACATTATATATTAATGTTTTTGACAAAATATAATAAATATAAATCTAGGAGGCATAAACCTCCTAGATTATATATTTTCTCTACAAATGTTTCATATTAGAAATCGTTAAGAGCATTGAAAAGTGATTCTACAGATGCCTGAGACATTCCTTCCTCACCTTTTGTAGCTGCGCTACCTTTAGCAGCACGAATATACTGTTTAAGGGCAATGTGAGCTGTTTTGCGATAACGAAGACAACATGCTTCCATTTCGAGCATCAAGTTGCTCCAAACAGAATTATAGCGAATACGAGCGTTAGCAAGTTTAGCTGTTAATGTTGAGAGAGATGAAATTCCTGAAGAATTAGATCCTTCAACGTGTGCAACAGATTCGAAGCGTTTTGCAACACTATCGATTGCTTGTGTGTACTTTGTGAATACGCGCTGATTTTCAGTAGCTATAGAAATAGCTTTCTTAACACCATTAGCAAGCCATTCTGCTGAAAGTGCTGAGAAGTCCCCAGTAAGTACACGGATTTCTCCACAAGTAACAGCTTTTGTTTTAGAACCGTTATTAGTAACTTTGCTAAGAACTAATTCTTTATAAGCAATTTTACCAGTTGCAGCAGAACCGAATACTGAAGAAAGACCTTCTTTAAGATCTTTATCAATAGATCCTAAGATCTTATTAACTTCATTAAGAGCATGTTTGTACAATCCGCCATCAGTATGCAAGAATGAAATACCGAATATTGAAGAGAAAGCTTTTGCGAAATCTTTTGGTTCTTTAAGAGTTCTAAGATCCAAACGACTTGCATTTTCAATTACTTTCTTATCAGAACTATCACCTTTGACAGTCTTAACATATGTTCCAAGCATTTTAGTCAACAAGGCAAGCATATCTTTTGCTTTCAAAGACCAAGCAAGAGACTGGAATTCTTTCTTATCAACTTTAGCAGCTTCAGCATACTTTAAGATCATTTTCTTATTTTTCAAATAATACTCATAATCTTTTACCTGTGCCTTAACATCGATAGATGCAACAGCATTACCAACCCATTTAATAAAGTATACGATTGCATCGATAACTTTACGACATGCTGTACAGATAGCATCCCAAATTCTATTAATAAATTCTTTAGCTTTTCCTTCGATAGCATATTCCCAAGGGTTCAGCATTTTAACTCCTGAGAAACCTTCAGCACCTCTAGCAACAGCAGGATTTACAGCATTAGCAATCTTGCCAGCAAAAGCGAGACGATCATCAAGAGCTTCAAGTGAAGAATTTACAAACATGATATTGCGATTTGCATTACCCAATGAAGTAACTGCGCCAGCAATCATATCTTCTGTAGAACGATTGCTAGATTTGATTGTTCTTACTGCATTAGCAGCACCCTCAATCTTATAACTTTTGCGAGAAACTTTAGGTGTAATTACAGAATCAAGATCAAATTCATGATAAGCCATAACCTTAATTCTCCTTAATCATAATTTGATAAAGGTAACGATCGATTACAAATTTGTGTCATTTTTAAAACTAATAAATTGGGGTCCGAATTCCAAAATATTTGTTCGATTCAAATTTGTCTCCAGAGAATTTATATTCATATGTTTTATTAAAAAATTACAGTAGTTTTATTAGGTGTTGGAGCAGTTACAATTTCAGGTTGATTTTTAGATTGCTCCTCATATTCTTTCTGTTCATATTGATCAATTTCGTCAATTTCTTTATCAAGATTGATCTTATCTTCAGAACGAATATCGTCTCTAGCATCCATAGCTGCTATATTTGAGTCACCATAAACCTTATCGCTATAACTTGCAAGCTTTTTAGCAATAATTTTTTGTTTATTAAGTATATTTTGTAAACGTTCTTTTTCAGAAGGACTTGTTTTTGGATCATTAATCTTATCTTCAATGCTTTCAAAATTAACTTCCAACATTTCAGCCTGATCCTTAAAGAATGTTGAAATACGTAATTTCAAACGATATACATAATAAATCATAGGTTTAATACATGCAATAAGCAAAACTACAGAAGCAATTACAGCTGCAGCAATAAATATTGCTTGATGTCCTGCTACAAATGTACCAACAGCAGCAACTGCTCCACCTATTTTTGAACCAACAAGAACTACACCTTTAGCAGCAATATTATCAATAACTCCTTCTTCTGATTTATCAGCATTTTCATCTGATTTATTGACATTCTCTTCATCATTTTCATCAATATCTTCTTTAGATTTGGAGTTTTTGACAGCTTTTAGAGCTTTATCAAAGAAATCATATGATTTAGTAGTTATATTTTTAGAAATATCACTAACATGAATAGCAGGACGGATAACTAGATTTTTAACAAGGGGACTTGTTTCTTTATCCATAATATCAATAGAAGCATTAACAGCAGCTACTCTATCAATAATTTGTCCAGATTCACTTTGCTGAATTACAATTTGATTCAATGTAGAAGTATATTTAATGTGTATAATGATCAATACAGAAACAAGAATCGCACAAGCTATCAACAATAATATTAAAATATTTATCAAATTGTTGATATTTGCCATAGAAGTAGTTGCTCCAAGTATAGCATCTTTAATAGAAGGTATCAATCCCATAGTTTTTGCTAAAGAAATACTAGCTTCACTAGATTGAATATTGATTCCATTTTCTATTAACAATGATTCTAATGAATCAATATCATAATTTTCCAATCCAATTGTATTCTTTTTAACAAGATTATCTGATTTTACACGTTTAAAGAATTTTACAACAGCTGAATCACCGAAAAATTCATATATTCTGCAATATGCTTCTGGTATAACGTTTTTATGTTTGGAAGAAGTATTAGCTTTAGTAAAATCTGAATAAGTCTTATCTAAACCTAATTTAAGTTCTTTTGGAAGTTTTGTTATATCATAATCAACTTTTTCAAAAGATTTAACAAAAGGTTTAAATTCAATAGGAATAATTCTTCCCTTAGAGCAATTTACAAGTGTATTTCCAAATGATAACCAAGATTTTCTAATATCTCGTTCTTCATCAGCAGAAAATACTTTAGAATCAGCAACACTACTGAAAGAAGTAACAAGTTTACTAATTTCCTCATCAGTTACTGAATTATCTAAAAAAGATTTTGAAGTAAATCTCATTTATTTCTCCTATTTATAAAAAATAAATTCTTTCAACGTGTCCAAGTTTATCAGCCCAACGTTCAGGATATCTGCTATAATGCCATCTATCACTTTTACCTTTAGCTCTAGAAATTAAATTATTTATAGCTGAAGGTAAACCAGCAATTAATAGATATAAAGGACCGAAATACAATGATTGAATTTGATGTCCACGTTCGTGTTTGGCAACAGTTGGCAGATTTGGTCTATGTTTATCAGAATCATAAATTTCATCTAAAATTATATAATTTCCCAAAGATACTCCACATTTAAAAACACCACGTTTAACTATATAAACCTTAATACCATCAACTTCTTTAGTATAAAAAGTTTTTTTACCTAAACAATTTAAACCAAGTATAAGTAAAGCTACAAGATTTTGAGGCAATTGCCAAATAAATTTTAATATGCTAATCATAATTTATCTCCTTTGTTTTTATCGACCAGCTATGACTCTACTCATATTAGCCAAAGTTTTAGCAATATCATTAGAAACTGAAGCAGAATCTTTACCTTTATCGCCAAGATCACTAATTCTGACAGTAACATGACTTTCTTCACCAGAATAGAAGAAATGAACAACATCATTATCTTTATCTACTACACCAAGCCCAAGCAACATATATGTGTCTAAGAAATAATCGATAAACTTAGTTCGATCTTTAATCATGTATGAGAATTTGATACCAGATGCTCTAGTAAGCTCATGTTCATCCACAATAATAGTAAACATTGGTAGATCTTTCTGATTTTTTCTAGCAACAATACCTTTTAAAGGTCCAATAGTTTCACCAATATTCTTCTTTTTATATCTTGATTTATTGGAAAGAAGTCTTCTATAGAATGGAGTGTGACCAATAGTCTTTTCACGTTCTACATCTTTCTTAGCATCATCCAATCCAAGAATAAAATCTTTAAAGAAATTCAATTCACCTGTTGTCAAACGGATAAGTTTATTAAAAAGATATCCTGGAGTTCTTGTTTTTCCAATAAGATCGACAATATCAGAAGAATTAATAAATTGTAGATTTGATTTAATTGCAAGTGGAACTGAAACTTTACTTTGTCCACCATGTGAGTCTATAAGATAGAAATCTACATTAACAATAGTAGGTTTAACTTTACCTAGACCTTTCAATATGTCATCATGTAAAGAAGTTTTTCCAATACCAACTATATTAGTCTTATTTTCATTGAAGTATTTATTAGCTGCTTCCCATTCTTTTAAAAGTTCTGGATCTGTAGGTTTAGCCAAAGAATCATCAATTTCTGAGATATCTTTTACATTAGAAATACCACCAGCAACATTAAATTCTCCAGGTTTTGTATAAAATTGACCATTTTTATCAACTGTGAACTGATATGTTTTTGATCCTGTTGGATCATTATTTTCATCTACAGAATCTACAATATCATATTCACGAATACCAGAATTACTGTCAAGAATAGATTTAACCTGTTCCATATAGTAACCTTTAGGCACGTCTATTGGATAATTTCCTGGTTCTACAGATCCACCACTAGTAGTATCAACATCTTTAACTTCAAAAGACATAAATTTACTATTAGTCTCTCTGTTAAAACTTTCATATGATTTGTTGAAATGATCTCTCATATAGACGTCACCTGCAGCCACCTGTTCTGGTGTAGCTTCAGTAATTCCTACTCTAAGACCAGAATATGATTCATATGAAGACACAAGATCACTCAAATGTGCTTCAATAGTGTCATTTTTATCCAATCTTACGAATGGATTCAACCCAGATGAAAGAATAATAAATCTAGCACAATCAAATTCTACTTGTTTAGCAATTGTTAACGCAGTATCATAACTCGTTATACTAGTTGAACAAATAGTTGGATATTCCAATACGTATTTAGATGCTCTAGATGAAATAGATTTAGCTTTCTGAAAAAAGCTAGCTACAGTTTTAGTATCATTAGGATCTATTTTTGCAGATTTTTGAGCCGATTTTCCTAAGCTCACTAAATCAAAAAGTTCGCTAATTACTCCCATAATAAGCTCCTTAATAGTAAACATTATATTAAAATGTCTTTGGGTAAACTATTATGATTGACAAACTTATATAATTTTTAGGAGTATTTACTATGGATAAAATTACTCTAGAATCGGATTTTGAAAAAGATTCCAATAAAATATTCAAAAATAATATTAGAAACTATACAGATAATGATAAAGAATTTCTTTCTAAATTAGCAGAATTATATGGAAATGCTCTTTCGGCTAAAGGATTAAACGTTGCCGATCCTGTATATGCAAACATGTTCCATTATAATAAATCTCAATTTAGAGGAAATTTGGATCTTCCACGAGTAACTAGAACTTATGTATTTTTCACTAGACCTGAATTGAATTTTTCTCTAGAAAATATAAATGCTATACCATTTTTTAAATGGTTGTATAATAAACGCATTGGTAAAATGATTATGGCTGCTTTGACGGATCCTGATTACTTTATTAATGCCCCAGGAGCTTTAAATTCTTTATCTCAACTTTCTTATTCAGAAATAAATGATATTTTAAGAAGTTATAAAGATAAAATGCATGAAAATGAAAAACAAGTAACATCAGCATTAGCTAACGGTGACAGTGAGTTTTCTAAGTTTGTTAGTGAAACGAATGATTCATCAAAAAATTATTATGATTTAATTAATGCTTCATTATCTGTAGAATCTTTAGCAACTACAGATGATGGGAAAGATAATGCTCAAGAAGTAGCTAACCTACAAGGTTTGAATATCAATGCTGTTTATGATGAATCCGCATTTGAAATTATTATTAATACAGCAGATTCTGTATCTCAAGCTTATGCAGGTGTATATGGAAACTATAAAGGATCACCTTTGGAGAAAATCACTGTATTTGCTAGTGCAGAAAGAAAAGAAAAATCCGCTACAGATGCAGGATGTGTATTGGCTAAACATATTCTTAAAGAAACACATAATGCTTTTGGAGATACTTTTAATTATACTACACCATTTATACCATTGCTTCAAAATACTTGTACACAACTAACTGGAGCTAAAGATTTACAGTTACAAACACATGAATATGAAGCAGATAAATTTTCTCAAAAACAAAGTGTAGCTACTGGTATGGATGAAATATTTAGTGGTGGAACATTTACTACTAATCATGAAGATTTTTTATACAGTCCAGTAAGTTTATTATTTATAGTATGGATTATGTACATTCATTATGTGTCAAGAGGATATATAACTACAACTCGTGAGCATATTACGGAAAGAATACTAGATTACACATGTTCAGCATATGTTTTCGTTATTGGTGAAGATGGTAGAAGAATTGAACGTTTTGGTAAATATACAGGATGTTTTCCTACATCTTTTCCATTATCTCAACAAATGGAACATAATATTAATACTGAACAAGATATATTACAAAAATTTTCAGTATCTTGGACATATAATAAATATGAACCTATGGATCCTCAAATATTTACAGATTTTAATTTCTTATCTGAAAGTGAATGGTTAGTAAAACTTAAACCTCCATTTTGGGAATTTCTTTATAATAGAAATGGTGGTATAACATCAGATATCATTTCACAATTCTTAGACCCATCAGTAGCAAATAATGATTTGGAACTTCAAAAATTAGTTCAAATTGGTAGACCTAAAGAATTATGGGAATTAGTTCCATCTAATAAACGTGGTATGTCTGGAATGCTACCTAGACAATTATTTGAACCTAGATCTTTGGAATCTTCTATGAATATGATCAATAATTATTGGGGTGGATATCCATATATAGTTAATGGAACTGATTTAATTTGGGTATTACCACAATATGATGAACGCCAAGGAGTTTCTAGAGATAAAGTGGAAACAAAAAGTGGATCTGGTTGGAATTCTAAAGGTACTATTCCTGAAGTTGATAAATCTAAAGAACCTACAGCAACATATGCTAAACTTGATATACCTGCTGATCCAAATGGTACTTCTGATTTATTTTCTAGTGGTGTGTTAATGGGTAAAGCTAATAATATTCCACCATCAGCATATAATGTTACATAAATATTATAGAGAAGGGATAATTTCCCTTCTCTATATATTAACCTTAACCAAAGACATTAATATATAATTTCGATAAAAGGGGCCAATTTCATGAGTAAAACGATAGAAATTAATGATATTGTTGATGCAAATTCGCACAATAGTGCAATGGCTCTTACAGCTTCTTGGGCTAATACTTTTAGAAAATATGCTCTTGAAGAATATGAAGAATTGTCGGATGATCCAGCTAGTTCATTTAATATTTTCACACATTTAACAGCTCAAGGAGCTGCAAAAATGATGTATGAACAGGAAGCTAGAATCGCTGAAACTAATGTTTCTACGGCAATTTTGCCTAAATCTCTTATGAATAAACTCTCTTCTGAGGATATGGTTGGAGTTTTTGGCAATCCTGCATCAACAGTTGTAGCATTTTGTTTGAAAAAACAAGATATTATTAATAATGCTGTATTAGAAGATCCAAATACAGGTTTGCGACGTTTGGTTGTTAATAAAGGGATGAAAATCAATTTTGAATCTCATCCAACTTTTACATTACCGTATAATGTGATTATCAATGTTAAACCTATAAATATTACAACTACAGATCCTAAAACTAATGAAATTGTACACAAAACTGAAAATAATATCTATGCATATTACGAAATGCCAGCATTAACTAATGATGGAATGCGAGATATTTATCAAATATATAGTCAGTATATCTCATCTCGTGAAATGAGATTTGAAGGTCATACATATGTAGCTTTCTTTCTAAAAACATTTCAGATGGAAAGAACTGAGACTGAAATATATGTTACTGATCCACATACATGTGATATCAAAGTTGCATTTAGTGATTATTTAGTTGGATTTGAAGTATTTAGAAAACGTGTTGGTACTAATGAATGGGGATTGATGACTGGATCTGTAGAAGGTTCAAACATAGCTCAAAATGGATATAATTATTCCTATGATTACAAACGTAATAAACAGAATTTTAATGTAATATTCTCCAAAATGAATGATAATACTGCATTATCTGTTGGAGATAGTATAAAAGTTATTACATATAGTACAAAAGGGACTGAAGGAAATATAGAATTTCCTTATATGCTTTACAATGTTAATTCAATGTCTGCTGAATATGAACAAGATCTTTCAATAGCAAATCAGAATGCAATGTTAAATATTATTTGTTTGGTATTTGCTAGAGATCAAAAATCATCAGGAGGCACAAATCAATTATCTCTAGAAGAAATTCGTAGAAAAATTATAAATAAGAATTATTCTAGACAGATAACCATTACTGATAATGAAATTATTAACAAAGGTAAAGAATATAATATTGCTGTCAAACAAACTCGTCACGATTTAATGACAATGTCTTATCGAGGTACAGATAAAATTACTTATAAAAATATGGTACTTTCCACAGGAACTGGTAATTTTTATTTTGATCTCGAAAAGAAAGGTAGATTACTTAGAGGTTATAATTTTTATTTAATCGAACCTACTGATGTATTTGAATATAATTCTGAAACTAGACGATTAGTTTATAAACCTCAAACTGATGTAAGTAATCCAGAAAATAATCTTGAACCATATATGGAATATGTAGAAAAATATAATACTTCAGATGATCCAGATGCTCTTAAACAAGTTTCATTCCCATTCCATATCATGTATAAAAATATATCTACACCAAAGATTCAAATTTTTGATATGTCTGTTAATACTATTGAGTATTTGACATTTAAAGATTATAATGAAAGTGTAGCTTTGGATAAACTTGATATTGCATTTTTGCGTATAGAAAGAAACCCATTTAGAGGAAATAATAATGGAACTTTTGATAAAGATGCAAAAAATACATACTATATTTCATTTATTGTTTATACTGGAGAAAATACATTATATAAAATGTATGAGGACTCTCATAATATAGATAATACTCTAAATTATGTAAATTCTACATCTCTAGATGATTATAAAAAGCAATATTTAACATTCGAAGTTAGTTTAACTGGAGTAAATAATAAAAACAAATACATTATAAATCCATTAAATGTTCAAATCGTTAATGTTGATACGATGCTTGAAGATGGGTATTTAGCTTATCAAGCAACATTTACTACAGATAATTTTGTTTCAGATAATAAACAGTTAAATGTTAAAGGTATTCGTAATGCTGGTATAGCTACAAATGATTATTCTGTAACTGTACCAATAGATACTACTGTTTCATTCAGAGTATCTGGAAAATTTAATTCTGTAGAAAACAATGTTTATAATATTGAATGTATTGTTTATGAAACAGATACAGTTAAGCTTGTTGATTATTTAACCGATTATTTTGATATGGGTTTTGATATTGAATCAGTAATTCCTGGATACGAAACATATGATTCAGATATTCCTGCAAGATATAAAACTACAGAGTACTATTTAAACCCTAATTACGACCCAACTATAAATGATATTAGAGATCCTAACGCATATAAATATTTGATTAAAAAAGATTCAAATGGAAATTTAATTTTTGTTGGGGAAGGAACACCTACTCCGGTTTACATGACCAAATATAATGCTGGGGATGTAGTTTTAAATTATTATCGTGTACCTGAAGATGAATTAGCTGAAGGACCTGATGAATATGTAGAATATTTCACTAGAGCTTTAGCTGCGGAAGGTGGAAATGAATATATTTATACAAAAGTTGAAGATCTAGATGAATTCGATCCAGATGTAATTTATTATAGATCAAAAATTCAAATTGCTCATCATGTAGGTGATTTGAAGTATTTTGATAAAACTACTGGAGAATTAGTTGATGAAGATCCAGATACAGCTCAAGCTAATCCAAATAATCGAACACAAGCTCTTCCTACAACATACATAGGAATTATTAAAAACGTAGCTTGGATCAATAGACTTTATATGTCTGGTGAAAAAATGTATGAAACTATTAGACAATATTATCTTGATATGGTTGAACGTTTAGGTATTATTAAAAATACATTGTTTGATGGAGGCTCTATTAAACTTGGTTTACAAACAACTTCTGGAGCATCTCAAAAATATAAAGCTATTCATTTGGCAAATAATAGTACCGAATATATCAAAAATATAGCATTATCAATTAGTATCAGTGTGAAATATAAAGAATCTTCAGATAGTGATTATAATACTGAACAAGTACGTAATGCTATAGTTTCATATATAAACAATCTTGGTGATGATAATTTCACTACAGATGCAATGTTTGAAAATATTAAAAACGTAGTTCCAGATATCGATTACATAAACTTATTAAAGATTAATAATTATTATAATGGTGAAGTTCAAACTATTTTGAATGATTTGAATTCTTCATCAGAATTATTAACTATTGGTCAAAAAGTTGTAGTTGATGATGATGGAAATATTGATTTTGAACCAGATATAAACATCTCGGTTATTAAAAATTAGCAAAAAATTTAAGGAGAAAATAAAATATGCTTAATGATAATAAGAATGATTTTATGGCTGCGGTTATTGAACGTGTTAAAGAGTTTAGAACTAAGTCATATGAAAATTGTATTGAAACATTTTGTAAGAAATGTATAACTGATTCTACTGTAGTTAAACTACCTAAAGATATCACATTGGATGATAAAGAACTTATCAAAAAGAATGTAGTAAAATCAATTGCTGATTCTGCTAAGAAATTAGTAAATAATGGATTGGTTGATGAATCTAGTAATCTTCATGATGTTGATTTTGCTCATGATATCGATAATCCTAAAGATTTAGGTGAAAGTATTCAAAAACTTCTTGCTGAACACATTTATGATGAATCTAAAGATCGTGCAGAAACACTTTCAGCACAGTTTGATGCTGGTATCACAGAAAAGATGACTAGTGAAGAAGCTTTGGAATTCATTGATAAATCTTTTGAAGATTTGAATTTTGATGCACGTTTTGCAAATGGTAAGAATCTTAAAGCAAAATTAAATACACTTCTTTCTACAGAAGGACAGGAATTAGTAGCTTCTATTAAAGCAGATGTTAATAAATTGGTTTCTGAAACTGAAGCAAAGAACTCTGTAATTAGAGAAGCTGTATCAGAAATTAATACTAAGAAAGCAGATATTGAACGTAAGATTAATGGTGAATCTGACCCTGTATCTGGTACTAATGAAGATAAAGAAAAAACTAAAGATGAACTTGATAAAGAGAAAGGATCTGAAGGATGGATTCCATCTGCTAAAAAAAATCTTAAGAATTACTCTTTAAGTAAAGAAGATCTTTATGTTTCATATGATTACTCTGGTAAAGTAGATACATCAGTAGAATCATTGTCAAGAACATTTGATGAAAATTCATTCTCTAGAGAATCCGCTGAAGAAATTATGGCACAATTTAGAGAATTGGATGATGGAATTGATTCTAGTGCTAATACTGATGATACAAATTTACAGTCATTCTCAAATGATGATAAACAAGTTGTTGATGATGGTGACGATACAAAAGAATCAGCAGAAAATGATTATATTGATGACGATGGTAATCCTATCGAAATCAATCAGGATCTTTTCAAATATTCTGAAGATGAAACAATTAATCCTGAACCATTATCAGAAGAATCAATGGCAAAAGATTTCATTCCACTTTCAC